>Ga0316209_1000051_pt1 | contig 258813 bp, 267 predicted proteins | sample 6monopyrite_MG_FD_204945 | JGI IMG/M metagenome (GOLD analysis project Ga0316209, IMG submission 204945) | Microbial mat bacterial communities from mineral coupon in-situ incubated in ocean water Damariscotta River, Maine, United States -... | ecosystem: Environmental > Aquatic > Marine >... | reverse complement strand
GGTCTATGCGGGGCTTGGCTTTGCCGTGTACACATCTTCGGGCGGTGATGCGCTTGCGCGGCTGAAACAGCGCTGTGGCGAAATATCACAAAGCATTGATTTGATTTCGCAGGCGGGTGCGATTGCGCAGCCTGTTCCGCAGAGCATCGGCAAAGTCTCTGGCACCGGTGAAGCCGTGGTCGAGACGCCGCGCGGTGCGGCACGATTAAGCCTGACCTTACAAGATGGCATGGTCACCAAAGCCGAGATCGGCACGCCAACAGCGGCCCATGTTGCCTTGGTCGGCGCTGTTGCGGACGGTCAAGAGCTGGGTGATGCACTCACGGCGATCGGGTCGCTGGACATCAGCCCGTGGGAGATGACGGTTTGACGATACTGGTTGTTTTGCTGTCGCTTGCGGCGGGGGCATATTTTATTGCAGTGCTTGAAAGCTGGGCGGTGCATGGGCGGTTGCAGATTTCGCGGCCCGCGATTTCGGCGCTGGCGCTACTGGGGCGTGAATCGCTATTGGCGCGCACGCCTGACCGGCTGTTCTTCGAGGCCGGTCCCGTACTTTTGCTGGTGGCGGGGCTGTTGGCGGTCTCGGTCATTCCGCTAGCGCCCGGTCTGATCGTCACCGATCTGGCAACTGGCGCGTTGTTTTTGAACGCGGCGCTGGCCTATGTGCTGGTGGCGCTGATCATGGCTGGGTGGGGGCCGAACGGCGCCTATGGCATGATCGGCGGCTGGCGGTTTCTGGGCCAATTCGTAGCCTATGCGATGCTGATCGTGATGCCGATCACCGCCGTGGCGATGCGCGCGGAATCGCTTTCGACCGTGGATATCGTGACCTCGCAAGCGGCGCTGTGGAATATCGCCTATCAGCCACTGGGCTTTGTCTTGTTTGTCGTGGCCGCGATGGGGCTGTGCTGGTTGCCGCCGCTGGATTTACCCACCGCCGAAGGTGATTTGGCCGGCGGAGTAGAGGCCGAATACACCGGTGTGCGGCTGGCCGTTTTGCGACTGGCGCGGATGGTTGTCATTCTGGCGTTGGCGGGTGCGACGGTGACGTTTTATCTGGGTGGCTGGCTAGGTCCGTGGTTGCCAGCATGGGCGTGGAGCGGGATCAAGATCCTGATCGTCGCAGGCCTGATGGTCAGTGCCGGACGCTTGGTGCCACGGGTGCGCGAGGCACGGTATCTGGAATTAAGCTGGAAGCTGGGAATTCCGCTTGCGCTGACAAATATCTTTGTTGTCGGCGTCATTGCGTTGGTGGTGCCGATATGACCGTTCAATTGATCTTTCTTGCGTTTTTTGGTGCGGCGGCGGTGTGGTTTGGCATTGTGGTGTTTCGCACCCATTCGATGGTCCGCTCTGCGCTGGCGCTACTGTTCTCGCAAACCGCCGTGGGGCTGATGTTTCTGGTGATGCAGGCCGAGTTTTTGGGGGTTTTGCAGATTATGATGATGGCCACCGAGATGAGCGTGATGGCGATTTTCATGGTGATGTTCATGATGGACCCCGGCGGCATGGGCGCGATGGAGATGACCCATCAAAAGCGGCTGTCGCTTTGGTCGGGGGGCGTGGGTCTTGTGGCGGCTGTGGCGGTGATTTGGCTGGCCGATTGGGGCCCGACCGTGCCCGATATTCCGGGTGCCGCAGAACAAGCGGCCGATCTGGGGCGCGAGCTTTTGGGCCGGTCGATGTTTATCTTTCAATCTGCGGGTCTGACGATCCTGACCGCAATGGTGGCCGCGACAATGGTCGCGATTGCACCAATCGAGGAGTCGTCGAAATGATCATGGAATTAATGATTGCCCTTACCGTGGGGGCCGCGATGTTTGGCACCGGATTATATGGCGCGTTGAGCCAGACCAATCTGGTGATGATCATCATGGGAGTGGAATTGGTCCTTGCGGCGGCATTGGTGAATTTGGTCGCTTTCTGGCGCTACTTGCACCCCGAAGAACCCGCAGCACAGATGTTTGTGTTGATTATCATGGCGGTGATGGCGGTTGAAATGACAGTCGGATTTGGCATCGCCATTGCAAGGTTCCGCTCGCGCGGGTCGGTCGAGATGGAAGAAGCAAGCGAGTTGAAGGGATGAGTTTTCTGGCCCTCACACTGCTAGCACCGCTTTTGTCAGGACTGGCTATCCTTGTCCTGCGCCGCGCATCCGAAGTGCTGGCTTTAATGGGTGCCGCGCTGGGCCTGATCGGGGCTATAGGGCTTGTGAGTGCCGCATCTGGCAGTCCGGTTCAGGCGGTTTTGCCGGGGTTGCCCACCATGCCTCTGCTGCTTATCGCGACGCCGCTTGCCGCAGTGCTTTCGCTGGTCGTGGCGACGGTCGCGGGTTTTGTTTTGACATATGCTGCTGGCTATATGGCGAAAGACCCTGAAAAAGCACGTTTTTTCGGCACCATGTTGTTGTTTGTGGCCGCGATGCAGGCGCTTGTGCTGGCCGGTGACTGGGTCATGCTGCTGGCCGCGTGGGAAATGATCGGGTTTGCTAGTTATCTGTTGATCGGGTTCTGGCATGGGCGTGCAGGCGTGGCCAGTGCTGCGACCCGCGCGTTCCTATATACTCGCACTGCCGATCTGGGGCTTTATCTCGGGGCGTTCCTGCTGATCGGCACCGCGGGCACATCCGAAATTTCGGCCACACTTGCGACTACGGGGACGCCTGCGTTGATCGCAGGGTTGCTTTTGCTGGTCGCCGCCATGGGCAAATCCGCACAGGTGCCGCTACAAAACTGGTTGCAGCGCGCGATGGCGGGTCCGACGCCGGTGTCCGCACTGCTGCATTCTGCGACGCTGGTCGCGGCAGGTGCGATCCTGTTGATCCGCGTGACGCCGATGCTGCCCGATGGGGCGTTGTTTGTTGTCGGCATCGTTGGCGGTGTGACAACGGTTGTCACCGGTCTGATTGCCTTGGCCGAGCGTGATCTCAAGCGGTTGCTGGCCGCCTCGACCTCGAGCCAGTACGGGTTGATGTTGGTGGCGATTGGGGCAGGTGCGCCGGTGGCGGCATTGTTGCATCTGATTGCACATGCCGCGATTAAAAGTTCGCTGTTCTTGGGTGCGGGTGTGTTCCAGCATGACCGCGAAAGCACCGAGTTGCAGACATTGGCCGGTGCTGGCCGCGCACGACCGGGCATCTTTGCAGGTTTCGCGCTGTCGGCACTGGCGCTGGCGGGCATCCCGCCGCTTGCGGCATTCTTCTCAAAAGACGCGATACTGGCCGCAGCAATGGAAAGCCCCGCGGCACCATGGTTATTGCCATTTGCTTTGGCCGGATCGGTTTTGACCGGCGCCTATATGGGGCGAGCGTTGAAGGTTTTATGGGCAGGCGAGGCAGGCCCTGCGCGCGCGTCGATACCGTTGATGGGATTGGGCATGGGCGTTCTGGTGGTGCTTTCTACGGTGCTTGGGTTTGGCTTTGGCACGTTGGAAGAGATGCTTGGTGTTGAGATTGAAAAACCAAGCTGGATCGTGCCTGTGATGGGGCTGGCAGTGGGCCTTGGCGGGCTGGCGCTTGGCTGGATTTTTGCACCAGTGCGGCTGCTTGGCCCGCTGTCAGGACCTGCACAAAACGGGTTTGCGGTCGCCGGCGGCATGGACGGGTTGGTGCTGCGTCCGGCCATGGCGGTTGCGGCGGCTTGTGAGCGGTTGGAAAAACGGCTGTATAATGCTGTGCTTGCACTGGGTCGCGCAAACCTGTCGCTTGGGCATTTTGCGCGTCGCGCTGACGGCGAAGGTATTGATGCCGCGATCTTTGGTTTTGTGCGCCGCACCATCGCAACCGGTGCCCGTGCCCGCCGCCTGCAAAGCGGCTTTATTCATCGCGAGCTGGCGCTTACGGCAATCGGCATTGCGCTGATCGTGGCCGTGCTACTTGCGACACTGATTTTTTCTTGAGGAGAACCCCATGCCGCTTCTAACCCTTGCCACCTTCCTGCCGATCCTGGCGGGACTGGCGCTTATGGTGGCACCAAATAGATCCGCGCGGGTGGCCCATGGGTTGTCTATCGCGGTCACTGGTTTGGTATTTTTGATCACGCTGGTGATCTGGTCACGCGGCATTGTTGCGGGTGGATTTGCCCAAGTCGAAGAGATCGCATGGATCCCTGCGATCGGGGCGGCCTACCGTCTGGGGCTTGACGGATTAAGCTTGCCGCTGGTGCTCCTCACGTCGCTGATATTCTTTCTCTCGGCGATATATTCTGCACGGGTCAGCGAAAATGCGGCAACGTATGTCGTGCTGATGTTGATGCTGGAAACCGCGTCACTGGGCACGTTTATGGCGCTTGACGGGCTGTTGTTCTATGTGTTTTTCGAGGTCTCGCTGGTCGGCATGTATTTCATGATCGCAGGGTGGGGATATGAGGACCGGCAACGTGCTGCGTTGATGTTTTTCCTTTATACGCTGCTCGGTTCATTGCCGTTATTGCTAGCAATTATCGCGCTTTACCTAAGCAGTGGCACCTTTGACATGCGGGTCTGGATTGAGTTGACGCCACTGACGGGTATCGCTGCGATGCTGGCGCTGATTGCGATGTTGTTTACTTTCGCGGTGAAAATTCCCGCCTTTCCGGTGCACACATGGTTGCCCGCCGCACACGTTCAGGCCCCGACAGCAGGCAGTGTGATTTTGGCGGCTGTGATGTTGAAATTCGGCACCTACGGGTTGGTCCGCTTTGCGCTGCAAATGACGCCCGAGGCGTTCACCAAGGCCGGTGTCGTGATCCTTGCGTTCGGGGTGGTCAGCGCGATTTATGGCGCTTTTGCCGCCCTTGCACAAAGCGATTTGAAAAAAATGATCGCTTATACCTCAGTCAACCACATGGGCTATGTGGTGATGGGGGTCGCGGTGGCGGCACTGGCCACTGACCCCGCGATCCGCGCGATTGCACTGGATGGCGCGACCCTGCAAATGATCAGCCACGGGCTTGTGACGGCAGCGCTGTTCTTTTTGGTGGGCATGTTGCAAGACCGCGCGCATATCCGCGGTATGGATGACTTCGGCGGCTTGCTGAAATATGTGCCGTGGCTTGGTTGGGCGTTCATCATATCGGCCTTTGCCTCGCTTGGCCTGCCGGGGCTGGCGCATTTCCCTGCGGAATTCCAGATTTTCCTTGCGACACTGAACGCGCAGCCTTGGGCGGTGATCGCAATTTTGGCGATTGTGGTGACTGCGGGGCTATATCTGCGGGCGATTGCGGCGGTGTTTTTGGGGGAACCCAACGAGAAATGGGCCGCGATGCCTGATCTTGACCAACGCGAAAAGCTGGTGATTGTGCCGCTTTTGATCCTGACGGTTCTTGTGGGTGTAGCACCCTCTTGGCTGCTTGATATGATCCACACCACTATGGCGAGCTTGTCGTTCTGATGGGCCGCGATCTGTCCTTTCTGGCACCCGAAATACTGCTGTCGCTGGCCGTGGTGGCGATGCTAATTGCCGAAATGTTGCGCAAGCCGCGATTGACCCTCTGGATCGGGCTGGCGGGCCTTGCGGCCGCGACGATTGCCACGCTGCCGGTGCTGGCCGCCGATACCACGGTGTTTGGCGGCACTTACCGGATCGATCTTTTGAACGGTTGGGCCAAGCTGATATTGCTGCCGGGCACCGGATTGGCGCTGTTGCTGGCGCGCGCAGAGATTGCGGGCCAACCGCGCGAAGGCAGCGTCTATTCCCTGCTTTGCCTTGTCACGTTGGGCGCGCTGATGCTGGCGGGGGGAGGCGACATGATGATGCTGGTTTTGGGCGTGGTCCTGACCGGGCTTGGGTCGTTTGCCCTTGTGGCCTATCCGCGCGACGACGCCGCGACAGAGGCGGGCATGAAATACCTTGTCTTTGGCGCTGTCACCGGATCGGTGATGATTTACGGGCTGACATTCTGGTTTGGCGGCGCGGGATCAACCTTGTTTTCCGGCCTCGGAGCGTTGGAAGGCAAGCCATTGATCGCCATCGCTGGCTTGATCGCGGTGATCGTGGGCCTTGGCTACAAGGCGTCGCTGGTGCCGTTCCATTTCTGGGCGCCAGATGCCTATGACGGCGCGCCGATCTCGGTGGCGGCCTATCTGTCGGTGATCACCAAAGTCGCGGCAATCTTTGCCTTTGCACAGGTCTTGCGTGATCTCCCGACCGACAGTAGCTGGCCGTTGGTGATTGCGATGATTGCGGCTGTGACCATGACCTATGGTTATTTGGCCGCAGTGGTGCAGACCAATATGGTGCGGCTGATTGCCTACTCCTCGGTGGCGCAATCTGGGTATTTTCTTCTGGGGATCGTGGCCCTTGGTGTTAGCCCGCTGGCGCTGCCTTCGTTGATTGTGATGGGGGCGGCCTATGTCGCGATGAACCTTGGCGCTTTTGGCATCGTTTTGCTGGTCGGGCGGCATTTGGATGATTTCCGCGGCTTCGGGCGGCAACATCCGCTGGCAGGGGTGGCGATGGTTGTGTTTTTACTGTCGCTGGCCGGTATCCCGCCGTTGTTCGGGTTTGTGGGCAAGGTTTACCTTTTTGGGGCCGCAATCGAGGCAGGGTATCTCTGGCTCGCATTGATCGGGATCGCAAACTCGGTTCTGGGACTGGGCGTCTACCTGCGGATCATGGTGCCGATGTATCAAGCCGTACCGGCGGGCGGTGGGGGGGCCGTCAAAGCCCCTTCTGCGGCTTTGATAACCGTGATCGCTGTGGCGGCGATCGTGACGTTGGGCATGGGGTTATTTGCTGGCTTTTTGCCTAGCTAATGCTTGCCGTGGCAGCACATGGTGTGAGCGGAGGACAGCATTCCGCAGCGGGATGCTGCCGCCCCTAGCTCGTGCTACTTGCTTTCGCGCGCTGAAAAATAGTTGAACAGTGGGCCGAAAATAACCGCGACAAACCAGCCATAGGCAAAGGCCTCGATTAGGCCCAGAGCAAAGCTAGGCCACGTGATCCAAGTGACCCACGGCAACAGCGGCAACCACGCCTGATACATGGTCGCACCTGGGAACAGCAGGCCAAAGGCCACGCAAATGGCAAAGGTCACTGCCAAAAATATGCCCAAACTCCATCCCAATGCTTTGACGGGGATGCGTGGACTATGTCTTTCGATGTGTTGTGTGCTCATGACATCTCTCCAAATGCAGGGGCCGAGATTCAATCCGAGCGGTTCGGATTGAATGCCCTGTCATTTAGGAGACGCTTGGCAGGAGAGGTCATTACAAACGAGCGCGAATTGACACCCCGACAGCGCCCCCGCCAAGCATGGGGTTTTCGTCAATGAAGTTTAGGAAATTGTGTTTTTTTACGGTTTCGACCCGTGATGATGCCGGCGCTTAATGCAATGCACAAGCGCCGGCATCATGGATTATGATGGCTCTGCCACGGTGCCACCGCGTTTGCGAGCCTTGCGCCAAGTTGTGGAGGACGCGGCGATCTGCAAGATCAGGACAAAAAGAACCAAACCGACGAAAGGCCACTGGAACCAGTTTGGCTCGGGCGTCTGCCGGTGGTAGTCTAGAAAATGCATGAACAGGAAATATGCGGTATGGACCACTATCAGCGCCCACAAGACATAGGTGCCCTGCTGCACAAACTTCCAAACCGTGGACCCGAGCACGCGCATACTGCGATCATTTGAGGTGATTGCCAGAATAAGCCCGTAAAGAAGCGCTAGCACGCCGATCAAGTTTGCCAATCCAAACCCTTGGTCAAACATGACATAACGTTGCAACTCGGGGTGAAGTTCGAATCCGATCAAACGCATCAGGTCCAGATTGACCCAGCCTACAAGGATGATGGTCGTATGGATGGTCGCAAGCAAGATGGCGTAGATGCCCAATTCACGGCGGTAAGGCAGTGAGCGCACCGTCTTGCGCCGCAACCGCGACAACGGCCCAAGCGCCATAGCGATTGCAACAAGGACCAACGATACATCGCCAAACGCCCTGTTCCAGCGGTGCATAGCGGACCATTCCACCCGACTATACAAGAAAAAGATCATCAAAACCGTGGTTAAGAAAATCACAAGAACATGCCGTTCCCACCATTTTCGTTGAACTGGATTGCTTACCGTCATTTGAACCTCGCGTTGCTTTTCTGGGGGCCTATTCGCGTTCAGACGACAGGGCGAACCAGCGCTTCAAATAGATCCGCTGGAACGCAAAAACTGCCGTAATCGCGATGGCCGCGTAGAGCACAATTATTGGATCGGTGCGCAATTTCAAGATGGTAAAGGCCACTAGAACCACCGCATCACACAAAAGTGCGAACCTGACGATCCAGCCGTTGGCGCCGATTTCTTCGCGCAGATACCGCAAGACGCCCCAATGCACCAACATATCCATGATCAGATAAAAGAACGCGCCAAGTGACGCAATCCGGCTCAGGTCAAAGAAAACCGCCAGTATGGAAGCAAGCACAACAGTATAGACCAGTGTATGGCTGCGGACCGGTCCGGACATCCCGAAATGGCGGTGCGGGATCATCTTCATGTCCGTCAGCATCGCAAGCATCCGCGATACGGCAAAGACACTGGCCAAGACACCCGATGCGGTTGCAACCGCCGCCAAGACAACCGTGAAGTAGAACCCGGCCTGACCAAATGCCGGCGCTGCCGCTTCTGCCAATGAATAGTCTTTGGCCGCAATGATCTGGTCAATCGTCAGGTTGGACCCGACCGCAAGTGCGACCAGTAAATAGATCACAACGCAGATTGCGATCGAGATCATGATGGTCAATCCGACATTCCGGTGCGGATTGGTGATCTCGCCGCCGCTGTTTGTGATCGTGGTAAAGCCTTTGAACGCGAGGATCGAAAGAGCAACTGATGCGACAAAACCAATGCCGTCAAATCCCGCCGCACCGCTGCTGGCGTCCGGAAAGCTGAACCCGCCGGTCCACAACGCGACAATGCCAAATAGCGCGATGCCGCCGATCTTGATGACGGCCATGATGAGGGACAGCAGTCCGACCGACCGATTGCCTGAAATGTTGACAAGAAATGCAAACAAGATCACTCCGACTGCCAAGATCGGGATCAACGGGCCACTGGTCACATCAAACGGTCGTAAGACATATGTCGCAAATGTGCGCGCCACGAGGCTTTCTGAAATCACCATCGACAGCGCCATCAAAAGTGCGGCAGCCGCTGCAATTGCGCCGGGCCCGTATGCCTTTTGCAAAATCATCGCGACCCCGCCCGACGAAGGCCAAGCATTGGACATCTTTATATAGCTATAGGCGCTAAGTGAGGTGATCATCGCGCCCAGTACAAATGACAGTGCAAAATAAGACCCCGCAAGCTGCGCGATCTGGCCGGTCAGCGCGAAAATCCCCGCGCCAATCATGACACCCGTGCCCATGCCAACCGCGCCAGACAGGCTGATGGACCCTTTGTTCGTCTCGTCTTCACCATGTGAATGCGTCATGTATTTGCCTTTGGAGTTTGTTGAATTTCGGATCTGGCGAGATCAATATGCCAGTGAAAATCGCAGTGATCTTTACCCATCGCAAGTGTGCCACCGCGCTCCAACCGACCACCCCATTTCTGCGCCAACGGGTAATCAAGCGCGCACCACGTCCGAACACACAGCTCTGGGGCATCCTGTTTGATAAAAAACGCGGCCACCGGGCATTGTGTGCAGTCAAACGCAACGACACCCGGGTCCGCTGCCACATCGCGCCAGCCATATTCGGGGCTGCGAAAGGGAAATTGACGAAACATATCGGTCGCAATGCGCATCTTCTTTTGCGGATTTTTCGTCAACGTCTTTGCCTGCATCAGCGGTATCTCGCACATGAGTTCGTATATCGACCAACCGATCCGGAAGACAATAGCATGGCCCGCCTCGACTTGCGCCAGCAGGTCTTGCCTCAATGATTTTGTCGCCACTCGGTCCATCGTTAAGATCCGCCGTGTTTTCAACGCGGGGTAGTTTTTCGGGATGATCACTACGTCATGTCCGATAAAGTTTTGCCCTAACCGCGTCATCATCTGCGCCTCGGCCCTGAAATCCAATTCGGTATGGGTGTAGCGCTGAAACTCCGCAAAAAACGCCGCCAGATTGCTTCGTCGCGGCTTGCGTGGCGCAATCCGGCCCAAAATGGCGATGCCAAAACTCAAGGCATCCAGATCGCGCGCAATCAAGACCTCCATGTTCGGACACTGCACATTAATTGCAACCACCGTGCCATCCATCAGCGTTCCCCGATGCACCTGCGCAAGCGATGCCGCGGCCATAGGCTCTGGATGACAGGTCGCGAAATGTTCGGACAACGGCGCACCCAACTCGGTCTCAATCGTGGCTTGAATGACGGTGAAAGGCACCACAGGGCCCCGCTCCTGCAACCGTTCCAGTGCCGCGATATAAGCCGCCGGCAAAATATCGGGGCGTTTGCTCAATATTTGACCGAGCTTCACAAATGTCGGACCAAGCGCGATCAGCGCATCGACAAATTCCGCCGCTTTGGCCGGATCGTCAGAGCGTGGATCATAGCTGCGCAGCACCCGTAATTGGGCAAACAACCGCCAACAAATCACGCTCAATCGCCCGGTAAGCGCGACCCATTTCACTGGCCATCACGACCAATGTCGACCAAAACCGTGGTCTGAGGCAAAAACTGCTGCAAGGTTACCACAGCCTCATCAAAGTGCAGGTGGTCCGAGATCATTGTCAGCCCCGCTTTGGACGGTTTTTTGCGCGCAAGCAGGCTTTGGATCGTGGCGAAAATCATCGCTGCTGTTGCCTCGGCCTGATCCCCGGTTTCAACACGGATTTGCCCCGTCAAGCGGTCCGCATCGTCAAATCCCTCTCCGACAACTCGGGTATGCGTCGCTCCGAGCGAAGGAAGCCGCAACATCCATTTTGCCAGTTTTGTTGCATGACGCGAAATCGCAGGACCAAACCCAAGCCTCAGGGCCAGCGCGAGGCTGCGGGTCATCCAAGATGGATCAAGTGCAACAAAGCTGCGCACGGTCTTCAGGCTTTCATTGGATCTTTCGGCAATCAGCACTTGCTCGGCAAACCCGTAACCGATCGCAGGGCGCAACACGCCGTCTTGCCGCAAGGCAAATTTGCGCTTCAATGCGCCGGGCGTGACATTGCGCGCGCTATGATCAATGACAACTTGGTAGGGGTCACCTGCCGTTCGCAAAAACCATTCGGTGGCGGCCACCCCATAGTGCCGCCCCATCCCCATTTCGAGGCCAATATCGATCTGACGGGTATTCGGCGCGGCGGTTGCGATCTTGGCCGCCATCAGATTGGTCAGTCCCGGTGCGACCCCGATACAGAAAACTGCAGCGCCAGGTCCAGATGTCGCCTCGGCTGCGGTCATAAGTCCGCGCAGATAATCCGGCGTGGCGGAGGTTTCCAGAAACCGGCCACCATCCTTGATCACCTGACTGACTAGTTTCGGCTGCGTGGCTTCGGTTAGATTAACCACAATTGCGCCCGCTGTAATCTTTAACGGCTCGGCCCCTGATAAATCGTAGGATATATGACGCCGCCGATCACCGTGCTGGTCACTACCGACAGCCGCACGACGCGAGACCGTGGTCACGACCGCCGAAGTCTGCTCAAGCAGTATCCGCGCCAAACGCAGCCCGACGTCTCCCGCCCCGCCCAGAAGAACAATGTCTGGTTCTTTGCCCATTGCGACTATATCCCTATGTCAGTCAAAACCTGATCCATTGCGCAGTATTCGCTATCTTCTTTGATCATTGAGATGACGGGCAAGGGGTGCGTGCACATCACGGGTCCGGCGCGGCCTTAACAGCCCAAACGCCCGACCCGTTATATTTTATCAGCGGGACTGCTATTCCATCTCGCTCAACAGTTCTCTGATCTCTTCGGGAAAGTCGGTTTCGGAGAACTTCATCTGCTGGTCTCCGTCGTGCACAAAGGCAATGATCGACGCAAGTTCTTCGCCGTCCAGCTCGATCACATAACCCAACTCATCACGCTGCATTTCGACCATCGTTTCAGCACCACGCCACATACGCGCTGCAAAATCGAAGGGATTCATCGGGCTGTCCATATATTCCGCGTCCAGTGGCGGCGCGTCAAACCCGCCGATACCCTGAATGGAATGGCATACAACACAGCCCTTTGACGCAAATAACTCGCGGCCAAGGGCGGCATTCATCTCTGGAATGATCAGCCCCGTTGTCATCGTTTTACCGCTGGCGTCTGTGTCGGCCAAGGCTGGCGCGGCAAGTGCCGCTGCAAAAACGGTTGCGGAAATTATTCTCGTCGTGATCATGGTCTTCTCCTTTGTTGGGTTATCGTTCAGTTTCTTATTTTTTGTGTTACACATCCGGCTCACTTGGCATCTATTAGTTGGTTTGCCAGCTTATCCCATTTGCCGTTGCAGCCACGGCCGCACGTAAGTCTTCGCTTTGCGCAGCCTCGCCCAATGCGCGCACCGCTTGATCGATCCTGCGGGCCGCATTATAGCCCTGTGCTGCGGTATCGCGTGGCACGGTCTCGAACCGGGCGCGGTATGTTTGAGCAAAACGGGTCCTCTGCGCAGTTGCGGGCAATACGCCAGCGCGCACAATCACCGTCTCTGATCCAACGCCCTGTTCGGTGATTTCAATCGTAGCATCACCCAGCAAAACCGCAAAATCATATTGCTCGAATGTTTGCCCAACCAGCCCGGAAATATCAGATGCTTGCGCGGCTGGCAGGGGGGTCAGGAAAACATCAAGTCCGCCAAGATGACCGTCAGCCGTTTCGGCAGAATGCCCGTCATTTTCAGCAGAGGCCACAAGAAAGCCGTTTACCGCCGATTGCACTTGATCGGATGCAGCGTCCGCGCCAGCGATCAGTGCCACACTGAAACTATGCGCGCTGGCAGTGCCCGCAATCAATAATGCCATCGCCGCACTTAGCATAAGTCGCATGCTTCGCTTCAAAATCTTATCCCCTTTTGGTCAGTGCGGTCACGTAACGTCAGCCTGCGGTTTTTTCGCCGACCAAAGCTAAAATATCCTTTCGCGCCTTCAACACAGCAATCGCGCCAGCAGCGGCGCTTCTGCGTTTATGGCCGAATTCCAGCACACCAATGGGCGGGTCAAAGACGGGATGAACAATCAGATCCGCTGACTTTAAGCGTAGATGCGTATGTTCATTTTGGCAAATCTCAAGTGCCCGCATCATGGCCTGCATCCCGTTGGCGGGTTTCTTTTGGAAAAGGTTTGTCGCAACATCGACCACGATAATCACATCCGCACCCGCATCGCGCACCACGTCCGTTGGTGCCAGATCGCAATAGCCGCCGTCCACCAGCGTGCGCCCGTCAATCTCGGCAGGGGGCAATATCCCCGCCAAGGCCGCACTGGCATAGAGAGCGTCTGTCGCGGGGCCCGTCCCAAAAACAACCCTTTGGCCGCTGACAATATCCGTCGCGGTGGCGAAAATCGGCACGCGCCCCGCCTCCAGCGGCTTGTTTTGCGTCAAGCTGGTCAAAACAGACCTGCCCCAATCTGCCGTGGGTTGCCCGACACCCCAGCCAAAATACATCCCCGTTATGGCCTTCTGCGCCACCCGCAGGTTTCTGACATAGCGCATCATTCCCGGCTCGGAAAAATTTGGCAAGAGCGGGAAACCGGAAACATCCATGTCGATCAATGCACTATACCAGTCGTCATTTAGCGCATATGTCGCCCCAACGACGGCGCCCATCGACACGCCAACGATATAATCGGGATAGACCCCAAGGTGATTGAGCGCGCGCAGCACACCCACATGGGCAAATCCGCGTGCGCCGCCCCCTGACAGAACAATCCCCAATTTGGGCCTACTTGACGACTCTATGCGCGGCGCGGCGTTCGGTTTCATCCCCATGTCTTCCTCTTAAAACTTCAATTTGCGCAAGCGCAGCGCATTTAAGACAACCGACAGTGACGACGCCGACATCGCAAAGGCCGCGAACATTGGACTGATCAGAATGCCAAAGAACGGGAACAAGACCCCCGCAGCGATCGGAACTCCGGCCGTATTGTAGACTAACGCAAAGAACAGGTTTTGCCGAATGTTGCGCATTGTCGCAGTGGCCAAGCGCCTTGCGCGCACGATCCCGTCAAGGTTGCCTTTCAGCAGCGTGATTCCGGCACTTTCAATCGCCACATCAGCGCCGGTTCCCATCGCAATACCAACGTCGGCCTGTGCCAGTGCGGGCGCGTCATTGACGCCATCACCGGCCATCGCGACCTTTGCACCGGCCTCCTGCAATTCACGCACAATCCGCGCTTTGTCTTGCGGCAATACGTCTGCGCGAATTTCATCAATACCCAGACGGGCACCGATTGCCTTGGCCGTGCGTTCGTTGTCGCCGGTGGCCATGATGATCCGAAACCCAAGCGCGTGCAGCGCCTTGAGTGCAGCGGGGGTCGTTTCCTTGATTGGATCTGCGACGCTGACCAGACCCGCAATTGCCCCGTCGAGCACCACAAACATGACTGTTTCGCCCTCGTCGCGGCGCAAGTTGGCTTTGTCGATCAAATCACCACCCTCAAGGCCCATATCCGTGATCAATGCGCGGTTGCCAAGTGCGACTTGCTTGCCATCAACCACACCTTTCACGCCCTTGCCTGTAATCGCCTCGAAGTCGGAAGCCGTGACCATGTCCACGTCACGCTCTTGGGCGCCCCGCACGATTGCTTCGGCCAGCGGATGCTCTGATCCGCGCTCTAGCGATGCAGCCAACCGCAGAACCTCTGCCTCGTCGTGGCCTTTTTCGGGCAGGACCGCGACCAGCGTTGGCTTGCCTTCGGTCAAGGTACCGGTTTTGTCGACAATCAAGGTATCAACCTTTTCAAACCGCTCCAGCGCTTCGGCGTTTTTGATCAAGACACCTGCTTGCGCCCCGCGACCCGTGGCCGTCATGATCGACATCGGCGTCGCCAGACCCAGTGCGCAAGGGCAGGCGATGATCAATACCGCAACCGCCGCAATCAGCCCGTAAGACAAGGCCGGTGCCGGACCCCACAACGCCCATGCAATGAATGAAAGAACGGCAATCAAAATCACGATAGGCACAAAAAACCCTGCAACCCGATCGGCGTATTTCTGAATAGGCGCGCGACTGCGTTGCGCGTTCGAGACCATCTCGACAATTTGCGACAACATCGTATCCGACCCCACCCGTGTGGCCGCAATCACCAGACTGCCGGTGCCGTTGATTGTCGCGCCGGTGACAACATCGCCCGCGACCTTTTCAACCGGCAGCGGTTCTCCAGTAATCATGCTTTCATCAATCGAGGACCGCCCGTCGGTGACCGTGCCGTCAACCGGCACTTTGTCACCGGGGCGCACACGCAGGTGGTCTCCGACGAGAACCTCCTCCAGTGGAATTTCTTCCTCTGTGCCGTCTTCGCGGATCACACGCGCCGTTTTGGCCGCCATATCCAGTAGCGCGCGGATTGCTTTTCCGGTGCCTTCGCGGGCACGCAATTCCATCACCTGACCCAGCAAAACCAGGGTGACGATGACCGCTGCGGCCTCAAAGTAGACCCCGACATTGCCGTCCACATCGCGGAACCCGCTGGGGAAAATCGACGGGACAAGCACGGCGACGATGCTAAAGAGCAATGCCGCCATGACGCCCATAGAAATCAACGAAAACATGTTCAACTTCATCGTTTTGAACGAATTCCACCCGCGCACAAGGAACGGCCAGCCACTGTAGAGGACAACCGGAGTGCCAAGAACCAATTCGATCCAAAGCGTCGCTCGTTCACCAAATATTTCGCGCACCGGCAGGCCCAGATAAGGCCCCATCGTCAAGATCAACAATGGAAGTGTCAGAACCGCCCCGATCCAGAACCGGCGCGTAAAATCGACCAGTTCGGGGTTTGGCCCATCGTCCATTGCTGCCGATTCCAGTTCCAACCCCATGCCGCAGATCGGACAGGACCCCGCATGAGGCTGGCGCACTTCGGGATGCATCGGACAGGTGTAAACGGCCCCGTCAAACCCTGCGGGCACAATATCCAGCTCTCCGGCGGACACCTTATGGTCGGTATGGTGGTGCTGGTGGTCGTGACCCGCGTGCGCGTCAGCCTCTGCCCTGGGCACCAGATGCATCCCGCATTTTGGGCAATCTCCGGGACCGCCTTGCTGCACTTCGGGGTGCATAGGGCAAACATAAAGCGCAGTCTGTGCATGTGCGTGCTGGGTCATAATCTGTTCCTTCATTGCGGCATATTGGACCGGCCAAATTGCCACTGTTTTGATAGATCTGCTGTTGTGGGGACGGTCAGCAATGTTGCGTCATCGGCAATACAAACGCCTGATTCGACGCCCGAGCAAATAGAAACAGATCCCGTTCCACGGATGTTGAGAAGATGGTAAGGCTCTCCTGCAAAAGACACAACCGCGCGGCCCCGATCAATGCGGGACCGCGCGGTTTACAGCATCACCTTAGGAATGCCGCTGCTGTGAAAAGGCTTCAGACTTCACGGTGATCGGTTGCGCTTTTCTTCGCACAGCAAAAACAAGTGATAACCCCGCCGCAGCGGCAAATAGAACAAACGTCATTTTACGATCCCTGATGTCTATTTCCGACAAGGTTGCCGGATTTTGTTGTGGTTATTTTCCGCCGCAACAGCTACGCGGTTGATCATTCTCGGCGGAGTTTGTCTTAACATTCTGCTCGACAGGTACTGAAGTATCGCGCTGATCTGTATCCGCGGAAACCTTAGAGGACGTGCCGCAGCAGCAACCGCCTTGGGCCTGCGCCGCGTCGCCGGATTGGGTGTTTGTCGCCTGTGTCATGGGTCGCGTCCTTTTGATAAATCTTGCTTATGATAAGTAGACGCGCCCGACCGCCTGACCTTACAAGAAAAATCTTGGCACAGATACCCGCGCGCCGCAGGTCGCATTGTGTTGGTTTGGGGCAGCAGATATTTTCATATATTAAATTTGGAATACGACTTGTGTAATGGACCGCGCGGATTTACGTCTAAAGTCTATAGGCGGTTACCGCCACTCAAAACCCAATGCCGAAGGACCTCGCATGATCAACCGTCGCACCGCACTTGTTGGTGGCCTCGCTGTGATGGCAACGCCCGCGCTGCTTATCAATCGCGCGTTCGCAGCCGAAACCGGGCGACCCCTGCCGATCCCGCCGGTGATGGATATCGATAATGGCGCGGGCAATCTAATTACCGCGCGTCGCGGCCAGCAAGAGTTCCTAAGTGGCGTGCAAACCCCGACGCTTGGCTATGACCTCGATTATCTTGGTCCGACGCTGCGCATGAAACGCGGGCAAACGGCGCGTTTGACGGTTGCAAACGCGACCGATGATCCGATCAGCGCCCATTGGCACGGGGCGCATGTTCCGGGCAATATGGATGGCGGGCCGCAGTTGGCGTTTGGGTCAGGCGAGACATGGAACGCGGAATTGGACATGTCGCAACCAGCAGCGACGCTTTGGTATCACAGCCACGTTCATGGGCAAACCGGCAGTCAGGTTTATCGCGGCTTGGCGGGGCTTTTGATCGTCGATGATCCTGATGCACCGGACGGGCTGCCCAATGATTACGGTGTCGACGATATTCCCGTTGTCGTGCAGGACAGGTCATTCGACCGGCGCGGCGGTTTTTCCTACGATGTGGGCAGCATGACCTCTATGCAGGGGCTTCGGGGCCGTGAAATTCTGGTCAACGGTGCAATTAACCCGGTGGCTGACGTGCCAAAGGGGCTGGTCCGGCTGCGCCTGTTGAACGGATCAAACGCGCGCATCTATCATTTCTCCATCAGCGATGGCCGGCGTTTCTTTCAGGTTGCCAGTGATGGTGGGTTGCTGGCAACACCTGTTTCGCGCACCGCCGTGACCCTTGCGCCAGCGGAGCGGATCGAGATCGTAGTGGACCTGTCAGATGACACACAGCCCATCCGTCTAGTCAGCGGCGAGGACACCAATGTGCCGATGAGCATGATGGGCGGTGGGTCCGGTGGCGGTCAATTCGATGTGCTGACGCTGCAACCACGTGCTGACTTGACGCCAAGTGCCACGCAATTGCCATTGAGTTTGCCCGCCGCCGCAATGCCCATCGAGGCGCCCGTCCGCACCCGTGACTTTAACCTGAACATGCATACGGGCGGCATGATCAGCAGCATGTTCCGTGGCCTATTGGGCAACCCGACCATGAGCATCAATGATCAAGGGTATGACATAGACACCATCAATGAACAGGTCCGCCTTGGCGACACCGAGTTGTGGCGGATCACTGCAAATATCATGGCACATCCGTTCCATGTTCACGGCACATCGTTTCAGGTCGTTTCGCGCAACGGGCGCACTGTCGACCCGGTCACGCAGGGCTGGAAGGATGTTTTGCTTGTTGAAGGCCGCGCCGAGATTTTGGTGCGCTTTGACAAGCCCGCAGATGCGGCGGCCCCGTTTATGTATCACTGCCATATTCTGGAACACGAGGATGCAGGCATGATGGGGCAATTCACCGTCAGCTAGGTGCATGAGTGACGCTTTTGTCGCGCTGCCTCATCGACGCTATCGATATGCCCCAACAGCCAATCCTTGAATAAAACCGCCGTTTGGGCGCGGGTGTTGATCCGCAGGTAATACCCCTCATGACAAGGGCCAACGGTATCATGGGCGCGCATAAGTTGACCCGTCTCCAGCGCATGACGGCCCAGAACTTCACTTACCAAAGCAACACCAGCGCCGTGCACCGCCAAATCCAATGCAGCGCCAAAAGAATCCACCAGAAATTGCGGCCTACGCGCATTTACATTTGTGCTCGACCAGGCGTTCCAACCGCCAGAGGTGCCAACCGCCTCGATGAGAGGAAGCTCGCTGAAATCACCAAGCAACTGGGGCGATTTCAGTGCCACCAGCCCATTGGGTTCCAATAAAATCGCATCCTTCCCGAATTGCTTGTGCGATCCGAACGGGATTTCGACATCGGCACGCAGGGTCTGAAAATCATCGGGCCAGATCGTGCTAAGAAACCGCAGGCGAACGTCGGGATAGCGCGCCGTAAAATCGCCAAGTTTTGGCGCGATCAACCACTGTGCGACACTTACCGAGGTCGCAACCGTCAACAGGTTTTCCGATGGGCCCGTTTCAAATGATCGAGCGGCGGCAGTCAAAGTCTCGAGTGCAGTCTCCACTTGTGGCAAAAGTTTGCGCCCGTCGTCGGTCAACGACAGCCCGCGCGCGCGCCTGATAAACAACGCCACTCCCAGCGACGTTTCCAACGATTTGACATGTTGGCTGACCGCCGATTGGGTCATGCCGATTTCGACGGCAGCGGCGGTAAAACTCAACCTGCGCGCCGCCGCTTCAAACGCGCGGAACCATGCCAGCGGTGGCAATGCTTTTACCATGATCAACCCATCCATTAGTTTTACTAATATCTAAGCCGTCAAATCATTCGTTTGTCAAACGGGGCGCACTTGTCCGAGAGTGTTCAGGACTTAACAGGGCAGGTATAAATGCAGCCGGACATCAGAAAAATTGTAACCTATGACGAAGAGGTTTTGGTCGAAGGCTATCGCCCGACACTAAGCCCATGGCGCATGTTCGCGGTGGCCGCAGTTGTGCGCAACCCTTGGGCGGGCCGCTTTGTCGAGGATCTCAAGCCACAGATCAATGCCTACGGTCCGGTGCTGGGCAAGATGCTGACCGCGCGAATGATCACATTGGCAGGGTCCGGAGACGCGATCGAAGCATACGGAAAAGCGGCGGTCGTTGGCTTGAACGGCGAGATCGAACATGCATCGGGCCTGATCCATACGCTGCGATTTGGTAATCATTATCGCGAGGCGGTCGGGGCCAAGTCCTATCTGGCCTTCACAAATACCCGTGGCGGAGCAAACGCGCCGATCATGGTGCCGCTGATGGACAAGAACGATGCAGGGCGTCGGTCGCATTATCTGACCCTTCAATTTGCGATACCCGATGCGCCGCGTGACGATGAAATCGCCGTGGTTCTGGGGGCTGCCACCAGTGGTCGCCCGCATCACCGCATCGGTGACCGTTATCAAGACCTAAAGGATTTGGGGCATGATCTGGACAACCCGGCCGCGGTCTAGAACCGGGCCAATCGCTGCGATTTCGCAGGGCAAAGGCCCGCCTGTCTTGCTGGTGCACGGGGTCGGTTTGCGCGCAGAGGCTTGGGCCGGTCAGATTGATGCACTTGCAACATCGCGCCAAGTGATCGCGGTCGATATGCCCGGTCATGGTGACAGTGCAGCACTTGGACCGGACCCGACGCTTGCTGATTACATCGATGCAATCGTCGCGGTTCTGGACGCGCCCGCGACGGTCATTGGCCATTCGTTTGGCGCGATGATCGCCTTGGCTATGGCGGCGCGGCACCCTGGGATGGTCACTGGTGTTGCGGCACTTAACGCGATTTACAAACGGTCGGCGCCTGCAAAGGCCGCGGTGCGCGCACGGGCACACAGCCTTGACGGGATGACCCCCACGGACCCCACCGTGCCCCTGATGCGGTGGTTTGGCGCAGACGCCTCGCCCGAACAGGCCGCCTGTCATACTTGGCTGACAACCGTGGACCCCGCCGGATACCGCGCCGCATATGCGGTCTTTGCGGATGAGGACGGCCCTGCCGATCGCGATTTGATCGGATTGGCGTGCCCTGCGCTGTTTCTTACCGGCGAATTAGAGCCAAATTCGACGCCTGCAATGTCGCATCAAATGGCCGCACTGGTCCCTGACGGTCAGGCGGAAATCGTGGCACAGGCCGCGCATATGTTGCCCATGACCCATGTGGCCGAGGTCAACAGAACCTTGGCTGCGTTTTTGGCAAGGACCGCGTGATGGCCGCACTGGACCCCAAAGCCCTGCGCGCCGCATTCGGCAGCTTTATGACAGGTGTGACGGTGGTCACGGCCTTGCGCGCTGATGGCACGCCCGTTGGTTTTACAGCGAACTCATTTGCCTCGGTCTCACTCGATCCGCCTCTTTTGCTGGTCTGCCCGGGCAAGTTTTTATCAAGCTATGACAGCTTTGCCAGTTGCAGCCATTTCGCCGTCAGCATTCTGGCGGAGGGACAAGAGGACGTATCCAACACCTTCGCCAGCTTCAAGGGCGACCGGTTTGCAAAGATCGACCACCGGTTGGACATGCATGGGGTGCCTCTGATCACAGGTGCGGCGGCGACGTTTTCATGCGCGACCCATCAGATACTCCCCGCGGGCGACCACTGCGTTGTGATCGGACAGGTTACCGCGTTTGAGCACGCCGGTCTGCAAGGGCTTGGATACGCGGGCGGGCAATATTTCAGCCGCGGGTTGGAGCGCGCCGCCTTTGACGAAAGTAACGCCGTGTCCGTTTGTGGCGCGATCATCGAGGACGGTAACAGCGTTTTGCTGGAGCAAACCCCAAACGGGTTTCGGCCGCCGCAATGTTCACATTCAGATCGGGGGCGACTGATCAATACGCTCCAAAATACGCTCGCCGACATTGGGATCGTGGCCCAGTTGGGACATGCCTATTCCGTGTTCGAAAGCACCCAAACCCGCGAACATCACACTTACTTTCTTGGGACAGGCACCATGACGGCGACGGGTGATATTGTCGCGGTCCCGACCGGTGATTTGGCCGGGCTGACCTATACCACGCCCGCCATCGCGCGCATGATGACACGTTTTGCGCAAGAGGCGCGAACCCGCAATTTTGCATTTTATCTGGGCGACACCGAAGACGGTGCCATTCACGACCTGCCAAAAAGGACTTAACGTATGGATTTTTCACTTTTTGCGCATATGGAACGCACCTCGGACGCGCAGTCGCAGCGGGTTTTACGCGAGCAATTGATCGCGCTTGCGCAGATGGCAGACACGGGCGGAATGCGGGCGGTCTGGACCGGCGAGCATCACGGCATGGACTTTACCATCGCGCCCAATCCGTTTCTAAGTCTGGTCGATCTTGGCCATCACACCAAGAATGTGAGGCTTGGCACCGGCACGGTCATCGCGCCGTTCTGGCACCCGATAAAACTGGCGGGCGAGGCTGCTGCCGCTGATCTGATCACCGACGGGCGCATTGAGCTGGGTATCGCGCGCGGCGCGTATTCGTATGAATATGAGCGCCTGATGCCCGGCATGGACGCTTGGGAGGCCGGGCAGCGGATGCGGGAAAGCGCGCCTTTGCTGCGCAAGCTCTGGGCGGGGGATTGCGCCCATGACGGCACATTTTATCAGTTTCCCGCGACCACCTCTGCGCCCAAGCCGGTGCAAAAGGACGGGCCGCCGATCTGGATCGCCGCACGCGACGCCAATAGCCATGTCTTTGGTGTTGAAAACGGGTTCAACATTCAGGTCACGCCGCTTTGGCAAGGCATGTCCGAGATCGAAAGCCTGATGGCAAAATTCAATACGGCTTGCGACGACTATGCCGGTCCGCGCCCGAAAATCATGCTGCTGCACCATACCTATGTGGCGGCCGATGCCGCAGACACGGCGCTGGCCGCCGCAGAATTATCGCGGTTCTATAACTACTTTGGCGCGTGGTTTCAAAACAAGCGGCCCGTTAGCCAAGGCCTGATCGCGGGACCTTCGGATGCTGAAATCGCGGCGAATGAGATGATGTCACCCGCAAACATGCACCGTGATTTGACCATAGGCACGGCGCAAGAAGTCATTGACCGGATCAAGCGTTACGAAGACCTTGGCTATGATGAATATGCGTTCTGGGTCGATAGCGGGATGGATTTTGCGCGCAAACGCGATTCCCTGTCACGGTTTATCAACGACGTGATGCCGGCATTCAATTGAGGACTACCATGACACAACTTCCCCACTTCCAGATGTATATCGAAGGCGCGTTCACAAACGGCCACGCGGGTCAGGTTATGACAAGCCAGAACCCCGCCACAGGCGAAGACTGGGCAACTTTTGCCTGTGCCGCCCCGCAAGATGTGGACCGCGCTGTGGCCGCCGCCCGCCGTGTTTTGGACGACCCCGCGTGGCGCGACATGACACAGACGCAGCGTGGAAAACTGCTCTACCGGTTGGGCGACCTGATAGAGAAGAACGCAGCCGAGCTTGGCCTGATCGAGACGACCGATAGCGGCAAATTGCTGGCCGAAACCGCAACCCAAACCGGATATGTCGGCGATTATTACCGCTATTACGCAGGGCTTGCGGATAAAATCGAAGGTGCTGTTCTGCCCATTGATAAACCGGACATGCATGTTTTCACGCGCCGGGAACCCATTGGTGTTGTTGCGGCGATCGTGCCCTGGAATGCCCAGATGTTCCTGACCGCGACCAAGCTTGGGCCCGCACTCGCGGCAGGCTGCGCAGTGGTCTTGAAGGCCTCGGAAATCGCCCCCGCCCCATTGCTTGCATTCGCGCGGCTGATCCATGAGGCAGGGTTCCCCGCGGGAGTGGTTTCGGTCATCACGGGTGACGCGGAAAATTGCGCGGTGCCGCTGACGCGCCATGCGGACTTGGACCGGATCGCGTTCACGGGGGGTGTGGAAACAGCCCGCCACGTCGTGCGCAATTCGGCAGAAAACTTCGCCGTCACCACGTTGGAATTGGGCGGTAAGTCCCCTATCGTGGTGTTTGAAGACGCGGATATTGAAGGGGCTGCAAACGGGTTGATCGCGGGGAATTTCGGGGCCTCGGGGCAAAGCTGCGTCGCAGGATCGCGCGGGCTTGTTCAGCGCTCCATTTTCGATACCCTCGTGGCGCGCATCACCGAAAAAGCCGCCGGTATCATCGTTGGAGACCCCACCGACGCCAGCACCCATATTGGCCCGCTTTGCACCGCGTCTCAAATCAACAAAATCGTCGCAACTTTGCAAATGGCCAAGGCGCAGGGTGCTCGCATCCACTTTGGTGGCGCGCCATTAAATCAGGCAGGCAACTTTATGGCGCCGACGCTTGTCGAATGCGAAAACCACGACATTGAGACGCTAAAGGTCGAACTTTTTGGCCCGATCATGTCGCTGGTGCCTTTTGACACCGAAGACGAGGCCATCGCATTGGCCAATTGCACGCCTTACGGGCTTGGTTCCGGTGTCTTCACGCAAAACCTTGCTCGCGCGCACCGCGTGTCATCGCGGATCAAGGCGGGTATTTGTTGGGTCAATACCTACCGCGCAATTTCGCCCATCGCGCCGTTTGGCGGGTATAATCATTCGGGATATGGGCGCGAGGCGGGCATCGATGCGGTGCGCGACTATACCTGCACAAAAACCACTTGGATCAGCACCTCAGAACAGCCGATGGCGAACCCGTTTGTGATGCGGTAGGCGGCGATCATCCCGCCTATGGGTTAACAAATCCGCTTGAACAGATAGGCAAACGGGGTTTTGGTATAGGCAATCGCACGCCCCGCGGCCTTGACGCTTTCCGCTGTGATTACTTGCGGTTTCTTGGGCACCATATAGCGGTCGAGGGCTTGGTCGGAGACGCGGTATTGCCCGCCTGACGCTGTCACCACCGCGCATAACTGGAACCTTGGATCAAGTGCCGCCAGCGCCGCGTCCCCGTGGCTTGCGTTGACCAACAGCACACCGCCAATCCGCAGCAAATGACCGCAGGCCTCCGATATGAAACCTGCATAAAGCGAGATCAACAAATCAAAATCGGCCTCTTCCAGCGCCAGCGATCCATAGTCGCCATGGATGAATGCGACCTGCCCGTTTACGGGCCCGCCGTGCTTGGCAATGATCTCCCTCACACCCTGCGTATCGGCAAAGAACGCCGCGGCCCTCTTGTCTATGTCCACATATGTCACGTCATCATAGACAAACGACGGGGCCAGATCCACGTAGCTGCCAGCATATAAAACCTTACGGGCAGGGACCGCCGCACCGACCGCCTGAAATAGCCGCCATCGGTCTCCTTTATGTTGATCCTGCTTGTCCCAGAGTGTCTGTGTCTTAGGGTTCATTTCATATCTCCTGACAGGGCTGTCCAGCGTTCCATCGCCACCGCATGGGCAATCATCTCGACGCAAAATCCGCCCTCTGACACTGCCGCGGCGATACCGCTAAACCCGATCCGTGCATCGCCTACGACGTATAGACCGGGGATATTGGTCGCTCCCGATGTATCGGCAAACGCGGGCATCCCCCAGTCGCTTTCCTCGCTGGGAACAACCCCCAACCGTTCGGCAAAATCGGTGCAGGGGGATGAAAACTCCTCGACGACAAAACCGCTTTGCCGTGCGATTTCGCGCCCGCCCTGCAACACGACATGCGTCAGTGAACCTTTATCGGATCGCAGATCAGTGATTTTCGCCTCCTCGACCGGCACCCCTTTGGACTGCAGCTCTGACTTCACTTTGGGGTCCAGCGGTTTGCCATTGGTAAACACGATCATATCACGCGACCAAATCCGCATCATCGGCACAAAATGCGCGACAGCATCATGACCAAAAATCGCCAAAGCCTCGTCCGCGTGCTCGTAGCCATCGCAAAACGGGCAGGGATAGACCGACTTGCCATAGACCTGCGCGATACCGGGTAGGTCCAGACGATCAAGGTGGTCGCGATGTCCCGTTGCGATCAACATGCGGGGTGCGGTCAGGGTTTCTCCACTCGCAGTTATTGCAGTGAATACACCCGCATCGCGCGCCACGTCTGTCACGCTATCCATGATATAGCCGACGGTTGGATAAGTCTGAAGTTGCTCTTTTGCGACCGCCAACAGCGCAGAGGGGTGCACCCCGTCGCGGGTCAAAAACCCATGCGACGCCGTTGTGACAAAGTTGCGCGGCGCCTCTGCATTGATCAGCGCGGTTTTCATCCGTGTTCGCCCGGCAATAAGAGCCGCCGATTGGCCGGCAGGGCCACCGCCGATAATGATCAGGTCATAGGGTGTGTGCGTCATCTGTCTGTGTAATCCTCAATACATGTGCCTTGGCTTCAACATAGGCTGGATCGCGGCATTGCTCGAGAGCGTGGATTTGGGTATTATCGGCTGATCTTATGATTTTCAGGATGAGCACATGCAAGCAAGCGACTTCACTGATACGCCGCATCCGTCATGCTATGTTATCCACGAGACAGGGATCAGCACGCAGCCCTCTGCGGTTGCAGTTCATGCAGAACACGGGCTGATCTTTGTGCGGGACGGTTGGTTCACGATGGAGCAGCAATACCCGGCGCTTTCACCTGCAGGCAGTGTCACGGTTGTTCCCGCAGGCGTACCACACCGTCCTTTGGCTGGCGAAAATCTCGATTATTGGCTCTTGGGGTTTTCCGCAAGTGGGTTTGGCTTTGAGGAATCGCAGGCGGTTATGCGCCCCTTTGCAGATGTGCGGCTCGGGTCCGCGCCAGTTGTTAAGCTGGATGGGGAAACCCAAACCCGATTAATTTATTGGTTCACGTCATTGGCCCGGGAAGCCACCGGACAAACTGACATCGCCTTTGATATGCAGCGTAGCTTGATCACGCTGATCTTGGCAGAGGTGGCGCGTGCCATGCCGCGGATGCAGAGCCACACTTCCCGGTCACCGCTGATCGCCAAAGCATTGCAATATATCCAACAAAACAGCCTATCGCCGATCTCGCTTCGGGACGTGGCGGCCGCCGTCGGTCGCAGCTCGCCACATGTCGCCGCAGTCATAAAGTCAGAAACCGGCTTTACCGTCGGCACATGGATCACCTCGGCTCGGGTCGCAAAAGCTGCCCAGATATTGCGATATACGGATATGGCCATTGATCAGATCGCACCGCATGTCGGCTGGCAGGATACCACGCATTTTATCCGGCAATTTCGCAAAACCTATGGCATGACACCTGCCGCTTGGCGCAAGTCGCAAAGCCGCGAAACTGCGCGAGAATAAATGCGTATTCAGGGTGGCTGTGCGAATGACGTTTACTTGCCGGTCCGCTTGAAAACCGTGCCAGCCGTTGCAAAAATCAGGCGGCTATCGATGAAGAACCCGACTCTGCGAGAATAGTCCAAGTCAAGGTTCACGCGTTCGTCATAGCTGATGTCATTGCGGCCCGACACTTGCCACAGGCCCGTAATCCCCGGGCGCAGGGACAGATACATCGCCTTATAGGGGCCATACCGCACCAATTCGTCTTCAACGATCGGGCGCGGACCAACAAAGCTCATCTCGCCTTTCAGGACGTTGATGATCTGCGGCAGTTCATCAAGGCTGGTGCGCCGTAAAAAGTTACCGTGCGGCGTGATGCGGGGATCATCCGTCAGTTTATGATCCTCGGCCCATTCTTTCGCGGCCTCGGGATTGTCCTTTAGATGCTGCTCAAGCCGTGCTTGGGCATCCACAACCATAGTGCGCACTTTCCAGCACCGAAACGGAACGCCGTCCTTGCCGACGCGCAGATGGCCAAAAAAGCCCGACCCACCGTCACGCGTCGCGACAACCCAAAGCGCTGCAATCACCGGGGTCAAAATCGGTAAAATTGCGATCGCAAGCACAATATCAAACGCACGTTTGAAAACCGTGGCATAAAGCCCTTTCGGCTTGCTCACAGAGGTTACTGCCGTAAAATCCGCAGCATTATTCACCGCTTTACCTGATTTCAATTTATCGTCCCCCGAAATAGCCAGATGGCTGACCGCACACTTAAATCAATCGAAAATGTATAAATTAAATACTGATTCTTAATACTTTCCCCAAGGTCAATATCATAACTCGAGCAAGATTGCTGCACCGCCGCGTCTTTTTTTTGAAAATTTCTCAATCTTCTTACTTGCTTAGCCTATGGTTATCGCATTTTTGTGTCACTGTGATGAATGTTTAACCAGATATAGTAGAAAGCGATGCTCATGACCCAAAGTTTTGATGAAGATCTGTTTCTCAAAGGTTTGGCGCAGCGCCGTGCGACGTTGGGCGGCGAATACGTCGACAAGAACCTTGCGGCAGCCGACGACTTCAGCCGCCCGTTCCAAGAGGCGATGACCGCGTGGTGCTGGGGCTTTGGCTGGGGTGACGAAGTGATCGACGCCAAGACGCGGTCGATGATGAACCTATCGATGCTTGGCGCGCTTGGCAAAATGCATGAATGGGAGGTGCACTGCCGCGGCGCGCTGAACAACGGCGTCACCAAGGACGAAATTCGCGCGATCGTTCATGTGATCGCGATCTATTGCGGGGTGCCGCAAGGCGTGGAGTGTTTTCGCGTGGCCCGCAAAGTCTTAGAGGACGCAGGCGAGCTATGACAAAAGTCTTCATCAACGGATTTGGCCGCATTGGTCGCACGGTTCTGCGCGCTTGGGCACAAGGCGGCTGGCCTGACATTGACATCGTCGGGATCAACGACATCGCCGACGCCGATCTTTGCGCCCATCTGTTTGAATACGATAGCGTCTTTGGGCCCTTTGCAGGCAAGGTTCATCTTGAGGGCACAACCCTGCATGTCAACGGGCACGCAATCCCGATGCACCAGACCGGTGATCTGCGCAATTTGGCGCTGCACGGCGTTGATCTGGTCATGGAATGCACAGGCAAGGCTGATGACCGCGACGTGGCCTCGCGGCCCTTGATCGCTGGCGCGCGCCGCGTGTTGATTTCAGGGCCATCCGACGCGGCGGACGTCACGATTGTGATCGGTGCAAACGAGGGTGACCTTGCGGATCAAAACATCATCTCGAACGCCTCTTGCACGACTAATGCGCTTGCGCCGCTTGTGCGCTTGCTCGACGATACTTGGGGCGTGCGCACCGGGTGGATGACCACGATCCATTGCTACACCGGCAGCCAGCCCACGATTGATGCGCCACGCGGGGACATGTTGCGCAGCAGGGCCGCCGCCATGTCGATGGTGCCCACAACGACAAGTGCGATGCGCCTGCTTGACCATGTGCTGCCCGATATCGCGGGGCGCATCGAAGGGGCCGCCGTGCGCGTGCCCGTGGCCTCTGTCTCGGCTGTTGATCTGACCGTGACGCTGCAAACCACCGTGACCCGCGAGCAAGTGATCGATCTGTTGTCCAAGCCAAATCAGATCATCGGATGCACCGCAAAACCGCTGGTCTCGTCGGACCTGCGTGCGCGCCCCGAAAGCCTGATCGTCTCACTGCCAGAAACCCGTGTGACGGCCCAAGGGTTACTGCGGGTCTTTGGCTGGTATGACAACGAATGGGGCTTTTCATGCCGGATGTTGGATATGGCCGCACGAATGGCGTGACAGCCCTTTCAACTCCGGATGCAGGCCATTAGGTTCGGCGGCAACAAAAAGGGATGAACATGACGTCAATCGTGTCGGTGCGCGAGTTGCGCAAAGCATATAGTTCTGGGTTTGAAGCCCTCAAAGGTGTGAGCCTTGAAATCGAAGAAGGTGAGATTCTGGCACTTCTGGGGCCAAACGGCGCGGGAAAAACCACGCTTATTTCAACTATTTGCGGCATTACTCTGCCGACATCGGGGTCGGTCACCGTTGGTGGGCACGACACGCAGTCAGGTTACCGTGCGGCGCGCGACATGATTGGCCTTGTGCCACAAGAAATCAATCTTGAACCATTCGAGACCGTGATGAACACGGTGCGCTTTTCCCGCGGGTTATTCGGCAAGCCGCGCAATGACGCTTATATCGAGAAAATCCTCAAGCAGCTTTCGCTTTTTGACAAAAAAGACAGCAAAATCATGACGCTCTCGGGCGGTATGAAGCGGCGCGTTTTGATCGCCAAGGCACTGTCTCATGAACCGCGCGTGCTGTTCCTCGACGAGCCCACAGCGGGCGTTGATGTCGAGCTGCGCAAAGACATGTGGGCCGTCGTGGGCGACCTTAAGGCCGCGGGCGTCACCATCATCCTGACCACACATTATATCGAAGAAGCAGAAGCAATCGCCGACCGCATCGGGGTGATTTCCAAAGGTGAAATCCTGCTTGTGCAGGACAAGGCCGATCTGTTGACGCAATTGGGTAAAAAGCAACTGGTCGTCGAGCTGCAGGGGGCTATCTCTGAAGTGCCAGCTGCACTGAAATCCTATGAACTGGAACTGGGCGATGACGGCATGAGCCTGATTTATACCTATGACACCAAAGGCGAACGAACGGGTATCACAACCCTGCTGACGGATTTGCAAAAAGCGGGGCTCAAAATGGCCGATATGAAGACCCAACAAAGCAGCCTCGAAGACATCTTTGTTGGCCTCGTAAAGGAAACCGCATGAATTTCACCGCAGTCGCAGCCATCTACCGCTTTGAGATGGAACGCTTTTTTCGCACCGTCACGCAATCCATCGTCTCTCCGGTTCTTTCAACATCTCTTTACTTTGTCGTCTTCGGCACCGCGATCGGCAGCCGCATTCAATCTGTCGAAGGGGTCAGCTACGGCGCGTTTATCGTGCCCGGGCTGATCATGCTGTCGGTGATGACACAGGCCACTTCAAACGCCTCGTTTGGTATTTATTTTCCGAAATTTATTGGCACGATCTATGAATTGCTGTCGGCGCCGGTAAACTTCCTTGAAATCACGCTTGGCTATGTCGGGGCGGCAGCGACAAAGGCATTGTTCATCGGGGTCATCATCCTGATCACCTCGTTTTTCTTTGTCGATATCAGCATTGCGCATCCGTTCTGGATGGTCGGATTTCTGGTGCTCACTTGCGTCAGTTTTTCACTGCTGGGGTTTATCATCGGCATCTGGGCGGGGAATTTCGAGCAACTTCAACTGATCCCGCTCTTGATTATCACGCCTCTGGTTTTCCTTGGTGGCAGCTTTTATTCGATCACCATGCTGCCCCCTGTCTGGCAGACCATCACCATGTTCAATCCGGTGGTCTATCTGATCTCTGGCTTCCGCTGGGCGTTTCTGGATACCGCTGATGTGCCTGTGGGGCTGTCACTTTTTGCAATCGCTTTGTTTACGGGGGCTTGCGTCACGGCAATCTGGTGGATTTTCCGCACGGGCTGGCGGATCCGTCAGTGACGCCTTGCGGCGCTGGTGCCATCAACCTATTTGGTAAAGTATGAAAAAATACATCCCCTTTCTAAAACGCGAACCCTTTGTTGCTGTGATCCGGCTGCAAGGTCAGATCAGCAATGGCGGGCGCGGCCTTGATAATCCCGGCCTTGCCCCCATCATCGAAAAGGCGTTTTCCAAAGGCAAGCCTGCCGCAGTCGCATTGGAAATCAACTGCCCCGGTGGCAGCCCTGTGCAATCGTCCTTGATCGCATCCCGCATCAGGCGGTTGGCCGATGAAAAGAAAATTCCCGTGTTTGCATTTGTCGAAGATGTCGCCGCATCGGGGGGCTATTGGCTGGCCTGTGCGGCGGATGAAATCTTTGTTGATGACTGCTCTATTACCGGCTCTATCGGGGTGATCAGCGCGGGCTTTGGCCTGCAAGATCTGATCGGGCAATACGGCGTTGAACGGCGGGTGCACACGGCAGGTAAATCCAAGTCGATGCTTGACCCGTTCAAGAAAGAAAGCCCCGCAGATGTAAAGCGCCTGAAAGGCTTGCTTGAAGACCTGCACAGCACTTTCATCGCTTATGTGAAATCGCGGCGCGGGGAAAAGCTTGCAGATAATCCTGACCTGTTCTCGGGCGAAGTCTACATTGGTCAAAAAGGCATTGATCAAGGGCTGGTTGACGCGATCGGCCACCTCGCACCGGTCATGAAATCCCGCTTTGGCGAAAAAGTGAAATTCAAACGCTACGGCCTCAAACGCGGGCTGCTGTCGCGCTTTGGTGCAAAAGTTGTGGACGATGCGATGGGGTCAATCGAGGATCGCGCCGCATTTGCCCGATTTGGCCTTTAACGATGATTTTCAAAGTCGTCACACTTTTCCTTGTTTTCATGGCCGTTCTGGCAATGTTTGGAAAGTGGAAGTTTCCAGGGCAAGCAAGACTTGCAGCCGCCAAATGCAAATCTTGCGGACGGTACCGTATCGGTAAAGGCCCCTGCGCCTGCACAAAAGGGAAGCGTTGATGGATTGGCTTTATACTTTTGTCGGCTTGGTGATTTTGCTTTTGTCCGGCGATAGCCTTGTCAAAGGGGCGGTCAACCTCTCGCTGCGCCTAGGCGTGCCGGCATTGATCGTGTCACTGACCATCGTGGCCTTTGGGACCTCTGCGCCCGAACTGCTGATCTCAATCCAGGCGATCTGGGACGGCGTGCCCGGACTTGCGCTGGGCAATGTGGTGGGTTCAAACACCGCCAATGTCCTGTTGGTGCTGGGTATTCCCGCACTTTTGGCCACGTTGCACACCAGTGAATGTGACACGCGCACCAGCTATTTGCAGATGATGGCGGCAACCGCACTCTTCATCGTGATGGCGTTCTTTGGGCCGTTCACTTGGATCAGTGGTGTGATTTTGCTTACGGCCTTGACCGCCATGCTGCTGCACGCCGCGCGATCGGCAAATGCACACCGCAAAGCGTGCGAATGCGACCCTGACATCGAAGGGGCGGACCCAAAACTTGGCTGGCCCAAGATCGCACTATTTCTGGTGCTTGGCCTGATCGGCTTGCCGCTCGGTGCCAACCTGTTGGTGGAAGGGGCGACCAGCATCGCGCGCGAATTTGGTATTTCCGAAACCGTGATCGGGCTGACGCTTGTGGCGATCGGCACCTCGCTGCCTGAACTGGCAACAACCGTCATGGCGGCCTTGCGGCGCCAAGCTGACGTGGCCTTGGGCAATGTGATCGGCTCGAACATGTTTAACCTTTTGGGGATCATGGGTGTGGCAAGCCTTGTGGGCGACATCCCCGTCGATCCGCAATTCCTGCGCTTTGATCTGTGGATTATGGCGCTCTCATCGGCGCTTTTGATCCCGTTTGTGTTCTTCAAAGTCGATATCAACCGGACATGGGGCATCGCGCTTAGCCTGCTTTACGTGACCTATTTGGTCGTGGTGCTGGTATAATGCGCGCGCTGGTGACAGGGGCGGGCGCGCGGCTGGGTCAAGCGATGGCGCTTTATCTGGGAGAGCGTGGCTATGACGTCGCGGTGCATTACGCGGGCTCTGCACAGGGCGCAGCACAGACCGTTGAGCATCTTCAGAAAATGGGCCGCAACGCCGTCGCCCTACAAGCGGATTTTCTGGACGAGCAGGCCACGCAAGATCTGCTGCCCGCCGCGGCAAAGGCACTGGGTGGCCCCATTACCGTCCTTGTGAATAACGCATCGATTTTTGAATACGACACTATCACATCCGCCAGTCGGGACAGCTGGGACAGACATCTGGGATCAAACCTGCGGGCGCCTTTTGTGTTGACACAAGCCTTGGCCGCGCAAGCACCAAAAGCGGTGACCGACGACAACGGCGAGGCTCTGGCACAAGCGCTTGTGATCAATATGCTTGACCAGCGTGTGCATAAATTGACGCCGGAATTCATGACTTACACCATTGCCAAAATGGGGCTTTGGGCATTCACGCAAACCGCTGCACAAGCGCTGTCGCCCCATGTGCGGGTCAATGGTATCGGACCGGGACCGACATTGCAGGGGCATCGGCAAAGTCAGACGCATTTCGAAAACCAGCGTGCCGCGACGATTTTGCAGCGCGGGGCCAATCCCTCCGATATCACAACCGCTTTGGGTTTTTTCCTCGATTCTCCGGCTGTGACAGGCCAGATGGTGAACGTGGATGGCGGACAGCATCTTGGGTGGCAGACCCCCGATGTTCTCGGGGTTGAGTGACCTTAGGGAAAAGTTGTGCACCTGCTCACGGGGCTGTTACAGTTTGTTTACAAAAGCTTAATGTTTTCAGTCTGTTGCAAGATTTAAATAAAACTTACCTTTTAAAACAATAGCTTGAATATGTGCCTAATTTTTAGGCAATGCGACGAAACCCGCTAAAAACAAGGGAAATTTCTGGATCGACGACTTTTGCCCACCGAGTTATCCACAGATTCCGTGGATGCCTTTCCTCTTGTCGTGAGCCCGCTACCATTGCAGCCAGAACAGAATCACACGAGCACCCAATGCCAGACACCGCCCGCGACACCAAACTGACAGGATACGCCCGCATCGAGGGTTATTTGCGCACGCTTGATGGCTCGCCGGGGGTTTACCGGATGCTGGATGATGAAAGCCGCGTGCTTTACGTGGGCAAGGCGCGCAATCTGCGGGCGCGTGTCAGCAACTATGCCCGTCCGGGCAACCATTCGGGGCGGATTGCGCGCATGATCTCGGAAACATCGTCGATGATGTTCCTGACAACGCGCACCGAGACCGAGGCCCTGCTGCTCGAACAAAATCTGATTAAACAGCTCAAGCCGCGTTATAATGTCCTGCTGCGCGACGATAAATCCTTCCCCAATATCCTAGTTGCAAAAGATCACGCCTACCCGCAAATCAAAAAACATCGTGGCGCGAAAAAGGAAAAGGGAAACTATTATGGTCCCTTTGCAAGTGCCGGTGCCGTTAACCGCACGCTTAACCAGTTGCAGCGGGTTTTTCTGCTGCGCAATTGCTCGAATTCAGACTTTGAAACCCGCACGCGACCCTGTCTGCAATATCAGATCAAGCGCTGCTCGGGTCCATGTGTAGGGCTGATCTCGCCCCAGGACTATGCCACCACCGTGCGCGACGCGGAACTGTTCTTGCAAGGGCGCACCAAAGGCATCCAGCAGACGCTTGCCACGCAAATGGGTGCGGCGTCAGATGCGATGGAATTTGAGCGCGCCGCCGCCCTGCGTGACCGGATCAAGGCGTTAACCCAAGTACAAACCGCCCAAGGCATCAACCCGCAATCCACCGCAGAGGCAGACATCATCGGCCTGCACATCGACGGCGGACAGGCCTGCGTGCAGGTGTTTTTCATTCGCGCCAATCAGAATTGGGGCAATCACGATTACTACCCGCGGATCAGCGGTGAAGAGGACGCGTCCGAGGTCATGGAGGCCTTTGTCGGGCAATTCTACACCAACCGCGAACCGCCGCGCGCGATTATTCTTAGCCACGGGTTGGACAACGACGACCTGATGGCCGCTGCTCTGGCTGAAAAAGCAGGGCGCAAGGTCGACGTGATCATTCCGCAACGCGGTGAAAAGGCCGAGTTGGTGCAAGGCGCATTGCGCAACGCCCGCGAAAGTCTTGCGCGCAAAATGTCCGAAACCGCCACGCAGGGCAGGCTGCTCAAAGGGCTGACAGAGGCCTTCGATCTGCCCAAAGTTCCCGCGCGCATCGAAGTTTATGACAACAGCCACATCCAAGGGGCCTTTGCGGTGGGTGCGATGGTTGTTGTGGGCGCCGAAGGGTTTGATAAAAACCAATACCGCAAATTCAATATCAAGGGCGAAGACATGTCCGCGGGCGATGATTTTGGCATGATGAAAGAGGTGATGACCCGCCGCTTTAAACGCCTGCTGAAAGAAGATCCCGAACGCAGCTCTGGTATGTGGCCGGACCTGTTGCTGATTGATGGCGGGGCAGGGCAGGTCAGTTCAGTGCGCGAGATCATGGAGGCGTTGGGTGTGGGCGACGTGCCAATGATCGGCGTGGCCAAAGGCGAAGACCGGGACGCGGGCAAAGAGGTTTTCTACCGCACCGGAAAACCCGTCATGGCGCTGCGGCACAATGATCCCGTGCTCTATTTTATCCAGCGGATGCGCGACGAGGTGCACCGCTTTGCCATCGGCACCCACCGCGCCAAACGGTCCAAAGCAATCGGCGCTACGCCTCTGGACGATGTGCCGGGTGTTGGGGCCGCGCGTAAACGTGCGTTGCTTGCGCATTTCGGTTCGGCAAAAGCGGTGGCGCGTGCCAATCTCGCCGATCTGAAGGCTGTTGAAGGTGTTTCAGCCAATATGGCGCAGAAAATCTATGATTACTTTCATGAGAACGGTTGAGCCTCCGGCGGGCATATTTGGGCTCGGAAGAAACAACCGCTTTTCACTTGATTGGCAAAGTCTTATGGTGGGCGCATGACTTGGAATATCCCGAATATCCTGACGCTTTTGCGCCTGCTCGCCGCCCCTAGTGTGGCGATTATGTTTTTGTATTTTGACAGACCTTGGGCCGATTGGTTCGCGTTTATCTTATTCGTTTCGGCAGCTATCACCGATTTTGTTGACGGCTACCTTGCGCGCGCTTGGAAGCAGGAAACAAAGTTCGGCGCGATGATGGACCCGATTGCCGATAAGGCGATGGTGGTGATCGCCTTGGTGGTCATTACTGGATTTTCAGGCATGAATTCGTGGATATTGCTGCCCGCCGTCCTGATCATTTTCCGCGAAATATTTGTCTCGGGGCTGCGTGAATTTCTGGGCGAAACCGCGGGGCTTCTTAAGGTTACCAATCTTGCCAAATGGAAAACCACACTACAGATGATCGCCATTGCGCTGCTTTTTGCCAAAGGCGCGTTTGAGGATTACCTCATCGAGCGCCCGGTCGGTGACGGTTTTAACTTTTTGGCGCTCGGCGTAAATGTAAGCTGGGTACTGGGCATCGGCTTTTTGTGGATCGCAATGGTTCTTACCGTGCTCAGCGGGGCCGATTATTTCCGCAAAGCCTTGCCATATTTGCGAGATCACCAATGAACGTGATGTATTTTGCATGGGTGCGCGAACGGATCGGCCTGCCGTATGAGGACATCCAAACCGATGCCGCAACCGTATTGGGGCTGGTTGATGAGTTGCGCGCCCGCGAAGACCGTTATGCGGCGGCATTCGCCGACATTAGCGCGTTGCGCGTCGCTCTTGATCAAGAGCTTTCCGATTTTGACGCGCCGCTTGCAGGCGTGCGTGAAGTGGCGTTTTTTCCGCCAATGACCGGCGGATAATGACAGTCCGCGTGCAACACGCCATCTTTGACGCAGGCGCGGAACTCAACGCCTTTTCCAAAGGCGCCGGGGTCGGTGCTGTGGTCAGTTTTACAGGGCTCGTGCGTGACACGGATGGCACCCTACACCAGATGGAAATTGAACATTATCCGGGCATGACCGAGCGGGCGATTGCTGGCATCGTGGATCAAGCAAAGGTGCGCTGGGCACTAGATGGCGTCTTGGTGATCCACCGCTTTGGGGCACTGCCTGTTGGCGCACCGATTATGATGGTCGCCACTAAATCCGCGCACCGCGCAGATGCTTTCGCCGCCGCCGATTTTCTGATGGACTACCTCAAATCTCGCGCACCATTCTGGAAGAAAGAAACCACAAAAGACGGCACCGCTTGGGTCGCTGCGAAAGACGACGACGAAGCCGCCCTAGATCGCTGGTGATCTGGCCATCTCGGCCACGGCTGCGTGGCGTGGACAGTCCGTGGAGTGATTGTTGATCAACCCCGTTGCCTCCATGAATGCGTAAACGATCGTGGGGCCGCAAAACTTGAAACCGGCCTTCTTGAGGTCCTTTGAAATCTGCGTCGACAATGGGGAAAATGCCGGCATCGCTGATCTGTCCACCAAAGTCGTGCGCAGCGGCGTGCCGTCCACGTAATCCCATAGGAATTCATCAAAACCTTGGGCCGCTTCAATACGTTGCCAAGCCTGCGCATTTGCAATGGTCGCAGCAATCTTGCCACGATGGCGGATGATGCCTTTGTTTTGCAACAAAACCGCGATCTCGGGCTCGCCCCATGTTGCGATAACATCAGGATCAAATCCCGCAAAGGCGGTGCGAAAATTGTCCCGCTTCTTTAATATCGTGATCCAGCTAAGGCCCGCCTGAAACCCGTCCAAGATCAGTTTTTCCCACAATGCGCGGCTGTCATATTCAGGCACACCCCATTCGGTGTCGTGATAATCGATATAAATCGGTTCGGGTCCGGCCCAACCACAGCGCTGATCCATTTGCAGCCTTTCTTTTCCATCGCATTTGATTCGATTGCCTTACCTTAACCCGATGTTATCGACGATCGGGCACCTTAGGGCGATGAGATAGGAATGTTTGATGCCCCAAGCTGCTTTGCCAAAAGACGCAACCGACGATGACGCCCTGCGCGACCCGTTCCATTTCGCAATGGCCAGTCGGGACGCTGACGTTCTGACGCTCGTGCGCGAAGCATTGGCCGCAGGGCGCGCTAAACTTGCTTTTCAGCCGATCGTGACTGCGGGCGCAAATAGCCGGATCGCATTTTACGAAGGGCTGATTCGCGTTATGGATGATGCAGGGCGGGTCATTCCGGCGGCGCATTTTATGCCTGTGATCGAAGAGATGGATTTGGGGCGGCAGATTGATTGCGTCACTTTGGATCTGGCGCTCAAGCTATTGCAGCACAATCCCCACCTGCGGCTGTCAATCAACCTGTCTGCGCGCTCCATCGGCGACGGGCAATGGCGGCGGATATTGGAAACCGGGCTTTCGGGGCCGGGGTCCGTTGGTGACCGGCTCATTTTCGAGATTAGCGAAACCTCTGCGATGGTGCTGCATGAAATCGTGACGCGGTTCATGGAAGAGGTGCAGCCCCGCGGGCTTAGCTTTGCGCTTGACGGATTTGGCGCGGGCATGACGGCGTTTCGACACCTTAAAGATTTCTACTTTGATCTGGTGAAAATCGACAAAGGGTTCATTCGCGGGATCGAACAGGATCCGGACAATCAGGTGCTGACAAAGGCGCTCCTTACGGTGGCGCATCAATTCGAAATGCTAGTGATTGCCGACGGGGTAGAGACCGCACAAGAGGCGGCGTTGCTTACAAAAATGGGGGCCGATTGCTTGCAAGGCTATCATTTTGGCGTGCCAAAGTTCGAGATCCGCTAGAAACTTCAAATCAGCGTTGCATTAGCCAATCCAAATCCTACAATAGGGCGAGCGGCAGGCTGGGGGCCGCGCGCCAACTTTGGCTTTGCGCCGCTCCGGTTTGTCTTTTGATTTATATCTGAGAGGACCACTCCCCCATGACGAATGTTGTTATCGCTTCTGCTGCGCGCACTGCCGTAGGCAGCTTCGGCGGCGCCTTTGCTAATACCAAAGCCCATGATCTAGGCTCGGCTGTCCTTGAGGCTGTCGTCGCCCGCGCGGGCATCGATAAATCCGAGGTCAGCGAGACGATCCTCGGTCAGGTTCTGACGGCAGCACAGGGTCAGAACCCAGCGCGCCAAGCCCATATCAATGCGGGTCTGCCAGTCGAAAGCTCGGCCTGGAGCATCAATCAGGTTTGCGGATCGGGTTTGCGGGCCGTCGCCCTTGGTGCACAGCATATCCAACTAGGTGATGCGTCGATTGTGGCCGCTGGCGGTCAGGAAAACATGACGCTTTCCCCCCATGCGGCACACCTGCGCGCAGGCCACAAAATGGGTGACATGCAATATATCGACACGATGATCCGTGACGGGCTTTGGGATGCGTTTAACGGCTACCATATGGGCCAGACTGCAGAAAACGTAGCCAACCAGTGGGACATCTCGCGCGATATGCAGGACGAATTCGCAGTCGCTTCGCAAAATAAGGCCGAAGCCGCGCAAAAGGCCGGCCGTTTTGCCGACGAGATTGCCGCCTTCACGGTGAAAACCCGCAAGGGCGACATTATCGTTGATCAAGATGAATACATCCGCCATGGCGCAACAATGGCTGCGATGCAAAAACTGCGCCCCGCCTTTGCCAAAGACGGCTCTGTCACTGCGGCAAATGCGTCAGGGATTAACGACGGTGCGGCGGCGACTTTGCTGATGTCTGCTGACGAGGCCGAAAAGCGCGGTATCGAGCCATTGGCGCGTATCGCATCCTACGCGACCGCCGGTTTGGACCCGTCAATTATGGGGGTCGGTCCGGTGATGGCCTCGCGCAAGGCGCTGGAAAAAGCGGGCTGGTCGGTCGGTGATTTGGACCTGATCGAGGCGAACGAAGCCTTCGCAGCACAGGCCTGCGCGGTGAACAAGGAAATGGGCTGGGACCCTGCGATTGTGAACGTTAATGGCGGTGCAATTGCGATCGGCCACCCGATTGGGGCCTCCGGTTGCCGCGTTCTGAACACGCTCTTGTTCGAGATGAAGCGCCGCGATGCGAAAAAGGGGATCGCGACACTCTGCATCGGCGGTGGCATGGGCGTTGCTCTGTGTGTAGAGCGCCCATAAACTCAAGATCAGCGCGCAATAATCTTGCGCGCCGATCCCTAATCGCATAATAAGATTACAACAAAAATTTCTAGGAGGAAATCTATATGTCCCGTGTTGCCCTTGTGACCGGCGGATCCCGTGGTATCGGTGCCGCAATTTCAAAAGCCCTGAAAGATGCCGGTTATACCGTCGTCGCGACCTATGCAGGTAACGACGAAAAGGCCGCCGCATTTTCCGCTGAAACGGGCATCAAGACTTATAAATGGGACGTGGGTAACTACGAGGAATGCGCCACAGGCATCGCGCAAGTCGAGACCGAGGTCGGCCCCATCGAGGTTCTGGTCAATAACGCCGGCATCACCCGTGACGCACCTTTCCACAAAATGACACCGCAGCAGTGGAATGATGTAATCGGCACCAACCTGTCCGGCGTGTTCAACATGACCCACCCTGTCTGGCCTGGGATGCGGGCGCGCAAATTTGGCCGGATCATCACGATCTCTTCAATCAACGGGCAAAAAGGTCAATTTGCGCAGACCAACTATGCCGCTGCAAAGGCGGGCGACATCGGCTTTACCAAGGCACTGGCACAAGAAGGCGCGCGCGCTGGTATCACCGTGAACGTGGTTGCCCCCGGCTATATCAACACAGAAATGATGAGCACGATCCCTGAAAAGGTGATGAACGAAGTTATTTTGCCGCAGATCCCCGTCGGGCGCTTGGGCGAAGCATCCGAGATCGCACGCACCGTGGTTTTCCTTGCCTCCGACGATGCAGGTTTCATCACGGGTTCGACAATTTCAGCTAACGGCGGCCAATACATGAGCTAAACCGCGAGCCGCAGACATAGAAAAAGGGCCGCGATTGTCGGCCCTTTTTTGTTGAATTCTTAGGGGTAATTACGCGCTAAGCTTGCCGATTTGTTCCTTGATCAGCAGCTTTTGCTTTTTCAACGCAGCGATTTCGCTATTGGTTGATGCAGGGCTACGCTGTAATGTTTCAACCGTGTCCGAGAGGTGTTGGTGCTTCTTCTTAAGTTCCTCGATATGCGAACTTACACTCATGGTGGTCCTCCTGTAAAAAAACGTCTGTCTGACCACTGCACCACATCTTTGCGAATGTGTCACGCCGCAGGGCAGAATCTTTGCGATAAATCGAGTATCACGGCAACTTCTTGCCGAAATACTAATCGGCGATGGTAAAACCCGTACCCATGCGCAGAATCTCACTGACTTGTGCAGTATAATTTTCACGATCAGCATCATGCTGCGTGCCATCATGCATGATCAGATTTGGCCGCAATTGAAATGGTGCTTTGCCTGAATGCCGTGCCTGAAGCAAAAACAATTCTGGTGCGCTCGCGATGCGTGCGGCGATCGGGCGCACCACGATGGACCCAAGGCGCCCGTGCAGTAACATCAAGACTTCCGGCAAGCGTTCCATGCGCAAAATAAGCGTGAAATACCCCTTGGGGGCTAATCTTTTTGCCGCCGCATCAATCCAATCGGCCAAGGGCGTATCGCCGCCCATCGCAACATCACGTCCCGCGTCAGGAGCAGCAGAGCCCTTTGCGCGCTCGAAATATGGCGGGTTCATCATGACATGGTGGAACTGTGTGTTGCGCAAATCAGCAGGTAAGTTGCGCAAATCGGCGGTAACAACATCAACCCCGTTTTCGCGCGCCAAAGCGGCATAATCGGCCTGTACCTCGACACCCTTAATCCGCACATCAGGCACCCTTGCCGCGAGGCAAAGCGCAGCAACTCCAACACCGCAGCCCAACTCCAGCACTCGTTCGCCCGGCTTTGCCGGAACGCTTGCCGCCAGCAACACCGCATCGACGCCAGCGCGGTATCCTTTGGCGGGCTGCTTGGCCGTGACCTTGCCGCCCAAAAACAGGTCGGTCGTCACGTCCATTGGCTAGCGGCCCAAATCGATGTCATTGTCGCGCATAATCGCCTCTGCCAGAAACAGATCACGGTCGATCACCATCAGGCGCCGCGGCATTATGCCGATTGATCCTTCCATGATGCTCATGTTTACGTCGAACTGAAAGCAAGCTATACCCTCGCCGTCCAGAAGGGCGGTAGCGTAAGCGATGACAGTCGGGTCGTTTGTGCGTAAAAGTTCTTTCATATCCCTGACGTAAGGTGCATCGGCGCCTTTGTCTATTCAGTTGACGGATCGCATGATGAGCCTTGATACAGCAGTGACCAAACCGCACGAACGCCTCGCTGCCGCATTGGCGGGTGACATGGGTGCGGTCAATGACATGATCCGCACGCGCATGGCATCCGAACATGCGCCGCGCATTCCCGAGGTCACCGCGCATCTGGTCGAGGCGGGCGGTAAACGCCTGCGCCCGATGTTGACATTGGCCGCCGCGCGCATGTGTGGCTACGACGGCCCGTATCATGTGCATCTGGCGGCCACCGTTGAATTTATCCACACCGCGACCCTACTGCACGACGATGTCGTGGACGAAAGCGACAAGCGGCGCGGGCGGCCCACGGCGAACCTGTTGTGGGACAATACCAGCAGCGTTCTGGTCGGCGATTACCTGTTTGCACGGTCGTTCCAATTGATGGTCGAAACCGGATCGCTTCGGGTGTTGGACATCCTCGCAAATGCGTCGGCCACAATCGCGGAGGGCGAAGTTTTGCAGCTGACCGCCGCCGCCGATCTGGCAACGACCGAAGAGATATATTTCAAAGTTGTGCGCGGCAAAACAGCGGCACTTTTCTCTGCGGCAATGGAGGTTGGCGGCGTAATTGCTTCTGCGGACGAGACATTGGTCAAAGCACTGTTCAACTACGGCGACGCATTGGGCATTTCGTTTCAGATCGTGGATGACCTGCTGGATTATAGCGGGTCCGATGCGACGGGCAAAAACATCGGTGATGATTTCCGCGAACGCAAACTGACGCTGCCTGTGATCCGCGCCATTGCGGCGGGCAACGCTGAGGAACGCGCATTCTGGGACCGGACCATCGCCAAGGGCCGCCAATCAGCAGGTGATCTGGATCAGGCGCTGGCGATTTTGGCGCGCCACGGTACGATGGCCACGACCCGTGACACCGCCATTGCCTGGGCGCAAACCGCCAAGGTAGCACTTGCGCCTTTGCCCGATCACGAGCTGAAAACCATGCTGATCGATTTGGCCGATTACGTGGTCGCGCGCATCACCTAAAGCAGCGGTGCGGGGGCAACCCACCAGTTCATTTCCGACACCTGTATCGCGCGCGCCACATCGCGTGCGTCCGCCATGCTGCGCACCAGTCCAAAGCAGGTTCCACCCGACCCCGACATGCCCGCAAAGGCCACTTTTGGCATCCGCTTCAGTTTTGAGACCGCAGCCGTGATTTCGGGGGCGATCTGGCAGGCAGGCGGCGCAAGATCATTTCGTTGATCTGCCAGCCACGCGGCGAAATCATCAAAGGTCATCCCCGCGCGCAGGCTGCCCATCGCAGGGTTGCGCTTGCTTGCCAGTCCGTCAAAAACCGCCGCCGTCGGCACCGTGACCCGCGGATTGACCAGCACCAACGCACAGTCGGGCAAGACAGGACACGCCGTCAACAAATCGCCGATCCCCGTCATGCGCACGGGCTTGGGGGCTTGCAGGCAAACAGGCACATCGGCACCCAGCGCAAGCACCTCGGGCGCGTTTGCAGGCAGGGGGGCGACATCCCAAAGCTGCGCCAAAATCGTCAGGGTCATCGCCGCATCAGACGAGCCGCTGCCGATACCCGCAGCATGGGGCAGGTTCTTTTCCAACACCAGATGCGCACCCAATTTCACCCCGCGCGCGGCCCTTAAGGCAAGCGCTGCGCGCAGCACCAGATTGGTCTCATCCGTGGGCACCCCTTGGGCAAAAGGGCCTCTGATGCGAAGCTGGAAATCACTCGCTGTGGTGGCTGTGATTTCATCATAGACGCCGGCAAAAACCACAAGGCTGTCAAGCAGATGATACCCGTCACTGCGCAGGCCGGTGACATGCAGCGCTAGGTTCAACTTGGCGGGTGCACTGCCTTTTACAACGCTCACTTGACCTGTGCCAACGGCGGCACTCCGTCCTCGGCGCGCACCGCATCAAGGCCGATTTCAAGCTTGCGCCTGATCTTCGCGGCGTCTTCCTCGGTGGGGTCAAATGACAGGGCGCGGTTCCACTGGAACTGGGCCTCAATGAACCGGCCAACCGCCCAATAAGCGTCGCCCAAGTGATCGTTGATAATCGGATCCACCGGGATCAGCGAGGCGGCATCTTCAAGGTGACCCACGGCTGCGGCATAATCGCCGAGTTGAAACAACACCCAACCAAGGCTATCAACAATCGCGCCATTTTGCGGCTCGGCGGCGACGGCGGTTTCGATCATGACCAAAGCTTCATCCAGATTGATCCCGCGCTCGACCATTGAGTATCCGAGGTAATTCAGAACCTGCGGTTGGTCGGGGCGCAGGGCCAAGGCGGCACGAAAATCGGCTTCGGCTTCGGGCCATGCGTCCAACCCGTGGTTGGTAATTCCGCGCATATAATAGATAAACCACTTCAGTGGATCGGCATCGTCATATAGGTTAAGTGCTTGCGTATAAGCGGTTTTTGCTTTTCCAAGATCACCGGCCTCGCGGTAGATGTCGCCGGCTGTGGCCAACACGCGCGGGGCATTTGGCGTGCTGCGGATCAGTGCTTCCAGGACCTCGATAGCGGCCTCGATCTTACCCGCCTGACGCAGTGTTTCCGCCCGCCCCAATTCCGCCGATTGGAACGCAGGATCATCGCGTAAAACGGTGCTATAGGTGGCACTGGCCAGATCGTATTGCCCCATATTTTCCAGCAGATCAGCCGACAGTAATATCGCATCGCTGTTGGCGGGATCAAGCCGGGCTGCGGCCCGCGCATAGCGCAGCGTATAGTCATCAGGGGTATCGCCTACGAGCGCTTGGGCGACCATCAGATAGAGTTCCGACATACCATTTTTGGCCGTGTCGACATAGTTGAAGTTTACCATATCGCCCGCCTCGAGACGGGTGCGAAGATCTATCAAGGTCGGGTCAGATTGCGGCCCGAATACGCCATCGATCATAGATGTGGCCTCGGCATTGCGGCCCAGTTGGCTCAGGATTTGGGCATGGGCAATTGCGCTGCGCCGGTTGTAGCGCATCCCATTTTCGGGCGCGCCGGAAAAGATCGCGTCGGCGCCTTCGAAATCACCCACAGATGCGAGTGCTAGCGCTTTGTTATATAAGCCATAAGCGCTTAATCCCGCGCCTTCGATCAGGGTATCGAAACTATCGATTGCGGCCGACATTTGCCCCTTGCCGACATAGGCCCAAGCCCGCGTCAAACCATCAATCAAGGGCCCGATTTCGCGGCCCTGATCAAGGCTTGCTATGACCGCGTCCCAGTCTTCGGCGTTTGCGGCCGTGACGCTCAGCACGAGGTGGGCCAATTGGCTTTGCAACCCGAGGTCAACCATGGCTTGCGCGATAGGCAAGGCCGCTTCAAAATCGCCAAGGCCGACTTGGGCGATCATTGCGCTTTCCAGCAGGAACGGGCGGGCCGGATCGGCGATGAGGGCCTTGCTGAAATAGGCCGAGCCGGCGGCATAATCGCTTGCAATTGCGGCCTGCCGGGCGGCGAGATATGGTCCTGCTTGCGGCTCGCCGAGCAGGCGCAGGGGCAGTAAGGCAATAAGGCAAGTGGCGGTAAGTAGGGCGCGTTTTGTCAACGGGTATGACCTTTTTATGGGCGGTTCGTCTGCACGGTAGCGGCCCTGCGTCGGACCTGCAATCAGGTCGCCGTGGCCACGCGGTAAAACGCCGAAAATCGGCCATATGATTTGCGTATGACCCGCGTATGACTTGCGTATTCCACCTGTGTTTCCGCCAACCTGTCGATTTTCACGGGCGTTACACGTTTATGTGTGCAGGTCGATTTGCCCGCCGCCGCGGCGTGGACCCGAGCCGGTCCGGTGCCCTGAAAGCCGTTGGCGATAACTATGCTTCTAGAAGGGTGTCGATCACGGCGCATTCGGGGGCGGCATCGCCGGTGCATCGCGCTATGGTCTCCGACAGGACCTGCGCGATCCGCGTGAGGTCGGCAATTTTTGCCTGCACATCTTCAAGATGAGCCTCGGCGACGGTCTGAACCTGGGCGCAGGTTTGGGACCGGTCATCGACCAATCCCAGTAGCCCGCGGATTTCGTTCAGAGAGAAACCAAGATCGCGGGACCGCATGACGAATTTCAACCGCCGGACATGCGTATCATCGTAGCTTCGATAGCCTTTTGCCGTGCGGGGCGGATCCGGCATGATGCCGACTGTTTCGTAGTAGCGAATGGTTTCAAGGTTGCAGCCTGTGGCCCGCGCCAGATCAACCCGCCGCAGCGGCTTCACGCTTCTGTTATGCATGTTTCGAAAAAACTCCTTGAGTCTGTATCCACTACAGAGCTTAGAACGGTCGAAACATCACAGCAAGGGCGATTTGATGGATCAGGGCTTTACCGGAAAGACGCGTCAGGTTGGCGATGACGTCATGCTACATTTTGCCGCCCGCCTCTTGCTTGCCGGTCGCGTTCATTTTCCAGACTGAAGGATAACCCCATGCCGCAAAACACTGAAAACTCCGACCGCATGTTGAAATGGGGACTGGGTGGCGCATTGTTCACGGCCTTGTGCTGTTTCACGCCGCTTTTGGTCATTGTCGTTGCAGGCGTCGGTCTGTCGGCGTTGACCGGCTGGCTCGATTACGCGCTGTTCCCGCTGTTGTTTTTGCTCCTTGCCGTCGTGGCACAGGCGCTTTGGCTGCGTGCGGGCCGCCTAGGGCCGAGCCCGAAGTTTTGGGTGACTGCGATTGCTGCGCTGCTGTCCGTGCTCATCATCTGGATCGAGTTTCGTTTTGCGCTGCGGATCAGCGTCGGGGCTTTTGTCGCGGTCGGGCTTTACGCGCTTTTCCTCAATCAAACAAAACCCAAACCTGAACAAGGCATATTGAAATGAAAGACGTGAGCAAGACCAAGGGCGCAAACGGCAGCTATGACCTGATCGTCATCGGGGCGGGATCGGCGGGTTTTTCCGCGTCAATCACGGCCGCAGACGCGGGCAAACGTGTCGCCCTTGTCGGGCATGGCACCATCGGCGGGACCTGCGTGAACGTCGGATGTGTGCCGTCCAAGGCAATGATCCGCGCAGGTGAAGCGATCCATGGCGCGCAGGCGGCCAAACGGTTTGCGGGCCTGTCAGGTCACGCGCAAGTTGATGACTGGCAGACTTTGATACAGTCGAAGAATGATCTGGTCGCGACGATGCGCCAGAAGAAATACGCTGACCTGCTGCCGGAATATCCCGGAGTGGACTATACTGATGCAGGTCCCGCGCAACTGGTCAAAGGCGGCGTCACCGTCGGTGGTCGCACCCTGACGGCGTCCAAGCTGATTATCGCAACGGGGGGGCATCCGGTCCTGCCCGCGATTGACGGGATCGAGGATATTGGCGCGCTCGACAGCACCAGCCTGCTGGCGCTTGAAACCCTGCCGAAAAGCCTGATTTTCATTGGCGCGGGCTATATCGGCGTGGAACTGGCACAGATGATGCGCCGGATGGGCGTGAAGGTCACGCTGGTGACGCGGTCGCATTTGCTGCCCGGTGCCGAACCGGAAGTGTCGCAGGCTTTGACGGATGCCTTTACCGCCGAGGGCATTACGCTGCTGACCGGGCTACGCTATGACAGCGTGCGCCGTGATGCGGCGGGGGTGACTTTGCGGATCATGCAAGGCGGTGAACCGGTCGAGGTCACGGCGGATCATCTGGTGTCGACCGCAGGCAGGCGCGCCAATACGGGTGGTCTGGGGTTGGAAGACATCGGTGTGAAGACCGATGCGCGCGGGTCGATTGTGACCCGCGACGACATGCAGACCACGGTGCCCGGTATCTATGCGGCGGGCGACGTGACCGACCGCGACCAGTTTGTCTATATGGCGGCTTACGGGGCAAAACTTGCGGCAAAGAATGCCGTTCTGGGTGATGATCAGCGCTACGACAATTCGGTCATGCCTTGGGTTGTGTTTTCTGATCCGCAGGTGGCCGGAGTTGGCCTGAGCGAACAACAGGCCAGAGACGCGGGGTTTGATGTGAAGACCTCTGTCGTGCCGCTGGATCAGGTGCCGCGCGCATTGGCCGCCCGTGATACACGCGGCTTGATCAAGCTGGTGGCGGACAAGGCCACCGATAAACTGCTGGGCGGTCAGATTATCGCGCCCGAGGGGTCGGATACGATCCAGACGCTGGTCATGGCGCTGAAGTTCGGCATGACGACCAAGGCACTGGGTCAAACCATCTTTCCCTATCTGACGACGGTGGAAGGCCTGAAGCTGGCGGCGCAAACCTTTGACATGGACGTGGCAAAGTTGAGTTGCTGCGCCGGATGACAGCTTGAAAAAGGACCAAAACCTATCCCTTGATCAACCCATTCGGATGGATTCCGTCTTTCAATTACAACGCCAGATTACATGTTGGGGTAGTTCGGCCCATCGCCGCCTTGCGGCACGGTCCATGTGATGTTTTGCGACGGGTCTTTGATGTCGCAGGTTTTGCAGTGCACGCAGTTTTGGAAATTGATGATGAATTGGCTTTCGCCGTCTTTTTCGACGACTTCGTAAACACCTGCGGGACAGTAGCGTTGTGCGGGTTCCGCGAATTTGGGCAGGTTGACGCCGATCGGGATTGTGGCGTCTTTTAGCGTCAGATGCGCGGGTTGGCTTTCTTCGTGGTTGGTGAAGGAAAACGCCACATTGGTCAGCCGATCAAACGACAGTTTGCCGTCGGGTTTGGGGTAGTCGATGGGCTTGTGCAGGCTCGCTTCCTCGGTTGCGGCGGCGTCGGATTTGCCGTGCTTGAGGTTCAGTGGCGACCACCCGAAGATGTTGTTGAGCCACATATCGGCCCCGCCCACGATCAGCGATGCGGCAAGCCCGTAGCGCGACCAAAGCGGCTTGACGTTGCGCACGCGTTTGAGGTCTTTCCCGATCGCACCACCACGCACGGCGGCGTCGTAACCTGCGAGCATGTCGCCGGATTTGCCGTCTGCGATGGCCTGATGCGCCGCCTCTGCCGCCGCGATGCCTGACAGCATGGCGTTATGGTTGCCTTTGATGCGCGGCACGTTGACCATGCCAGCGGAGCAACCGAGCAGAGCGCCGCCCGGGAAGGTGAGTTTTGGCAGCGACTGATAGCCGCCTTCGGTGATCGCGCGCGCGCCGTAAGCGACCCGCTTGCCGCCCTTAAGCAGGTCCGCGACCATTGGGTGGTGCTTGAAGCGCTGAAATTCCATGTAAGGGTAGACGTGCGGGTTTTTGTAGTTCAGATGCACCACAAAGCCCACGTAAACTTGATTATTTTCAAGGTGGTAGATGAACGATCCGCCGCCCGCCTGGGAATTTAGCGGCCAGCCCATCGTGTGGGTCACGGTGCCCAATTTGTGCTTGGCTGGATCGATTTCCCAGATTTCTTTCATGCCGAGGCCGAATTTTTGCACGTCCGCATCGGCGGCGAGGTCGTATTTTGCGATGACCTGTTTGGACAGTGAGCCGCGCACGCCCTCCGACAGGAACACGTATTTGCCGTGCAGTTCCATGCCGGGTTCATAGTTCGGCCCCTGCGCGCCATCGGCGTTTTTGCCAAATTCGCCAGCAACGACGCCTTTGACTTCGCCGTTATCCCCGTAAACCAGCTCCGAGCAGGCCATGCCAGGGAAGATTTCGACACCAAGCTCTTCGGCCTGTTCGGCCATCCAGCGGCAGACATTGCCCATCGAGACGATGTAGGCACCGTGGTTGTTCATCAGCGGCGGCATGGCGATATTGGGGATACGAATTTGGCCCGCCTCACCCAAGAGGTAGAATTTATCGGTGGTGACGGGGGTGGTGATGGGCGCACCTTTGGCTTTCCAATCGGGGATCAGCGCGTCGATACCGGATGTGTCCAGAACCGCACCCGACAGGATATGCGCGCCAACTTCGGAGCCTTTTTCAAGCACGACCACGTTGAGGTCCGCATCAAGCTGTTTGAGCCGGATCGCCGCTGACAGCCCCGCAGGACCCGCGCCCACGATGACCACATCAAATTCCATAGTTTCGCGTTCAACCTGTGTCATTGTCGGACCCTTTTGCGATTGCGTAATATTGTTGCGTCTTGGCTAGCCTAAGCGGTGATGCGCGGTCAATCGCGACACGGCGTTAAATCTGCAATAGCGGGGTGAAATGCGACTTGCACTTGACTTTGAACCAGCCAAATAGGGTATGAACGACCGATTGGTAAATTTCGCCCCCTAGGAGCAAACCGCAGATGGAAAAGATTCCAGTAACAAAGCCCGGCTTTGACAAGATGAACGCAGAGCTGAAGCATCTCAAGTCGGTTGAGAGGCCTGCGATTATCCGTGCAATTTCGGAGGCCCGAGAGCATGGCGATTTGTCCGAGAACGCCGAGTATCATTCTGCCAAGGAAAAGCAGTCGTTCATCGAAGGCCGCGTCAAGGAGCTGGAGGGGATCATTTCGCTGGCCGATGTGATCGATCTTGGGCGTATGTCGGGCACGGTGAAATTCGGCGCGACCGTGACATTGGTCGACGAGGATACCGACGAGGAAAAGACCTATCAGATTGTGGGTGAATACGAGGCCAATATCGAGGCCGGTTTGCTGAATATCAAATCCCCCATTGCGCGCGCTTTGATTGGCAAAGACGAAGGTGATAGTGTCGAGGTGCGCACCCCCGGTGGTGTGCGGTCGTATGAAGTTTTGAGCATCGTTTATAAGTAAGTCAGGCCCTATTATGGCGCAAAGCCCGGTAAAATCACAATCCCCAATAGCCCAGCCGCGCATCAGCGGCGAAATGCTGGCGATGATTTTTTCCGTCGGCTGGATGATCGTGGTTGGCCTGTTCTTTTTCTTTTTGCCGCCCGAGACCGCGGTGCAAGACAGATTTGACAGTCTGCGGTTTATTCTGATCCTGATTGCGATTTTCATGCCTGTGGCGATGATCTGGGTGGCTGCTGCTGCCAGCCGCTCGGCGCGGATCATGCGCGAAGAAAGCGGCAGGTTGCAGGCCGCGATCGACGGGATGCGCAAAACCTATATCGACACGCGGCTGGGCGGTGCAGACACATTGCAGCCCACCGTCGAGCGCAAGCTCAACGAGATCGCCCAAGCGACGCGCAAAACCGAAACTGTTGTCGCGACCTTTGCCTCGAACCGACCTGCCGAGGGGCAGAAACTGGCGATTACTTCGGTGAAAGCGGTCAGTGCGGACGACCAGCCGAAATTGGCCCTGCCCACAAGCGCGGAAGATATCGCCGTCCCGTTGTCGCGCAGCGATCTGATCCGCGCGTTGAATTTTCCCGATAATGACCAAGACACCCGCGGCTTTGATGCGCTGCGCCGTGCCCTCAAAGACCGCAACGCCCGTCAGTTGGTGCAGGCCGCGCAGGATATGCTAACGCTGTTGTCGCAAGACGGGATTTATATGGATGATCTGCGCCCTGACCGCGCACGTCCCGAGATATGGCGTCGTTTTGCGGGCGGTGAACGCGGGCGCGCGATGGCGTCGCTTGGTGGGGTGCGAGACCGGTCGTCGCTGGCGCTGACCTCTGGTCGGATGCGCGAAGATACGATTTTCCGCGATGCCGCGCATCATTTTCTGCGCCGTTTTGACCAGACCCTGATTACCTTTGAGCCGGACGCCTCTGATGAGGATATCAGCGCCTTGTCCGAAACCCGCACGGCGCGCGCGTTTATGTTGCTGGGCCGTGTCACGGGGGCGTTTGACTGACCCACGGCCCTGCGGTAGCCATAGGCAATTGATAGGGGCGAGTGCACATGAAAACGATTTCCGAAAACCGTAGTTTTGGCGGCACGATGGGGGTTTATGCCCATACGTCAAAGGCATGTGCCTGCGATATGACATTCGCGGTGTTCTTGCCCGAAGAGGCGCAGCATGGCCCGGTTCCGGTTTTGTGGTTTTTGTCGGGGCTGACCTGCACCCATGAAAACGCGATGGTCAAGGCGGGCGCGCAAGCATGGGCCGCCGAACAGGGGATCGCATTGGTGTTTCCCGACACCTCGCCGCGCGGCGAGGGTGTGCCCGATGATGCGGCGTTTGATTTGGGGCAGGGGGCCGGGTTCTACATTGATGCCACCCAAGCGCCGTGGGACACCCATTTTAAAATGTGGACCTATGTTGCCGAGGAATTGCCCGCGCTTTTGGCTGAAAATTTCCCGCTGGATATGGAGCGCCAATCGATCACGGGCCATTCGATGGGTGGGCACGGTGCGCTGACACTGGCGATGGCGTTAAAGGGACGGTTCCGGTCGGTGTCGGCGTTTGCGCCAATTTGTAATCCGACGCAGTCCGATTGGGGCCGCAAGCAATTTGCAGCCTATTGGGGTGACGAGACGCTGTGGGGGCCGCATGATGCGACGCTATTGATGCAGGGCGGCGGGTTTGACGGGCCAGTTTTGATTGATACCGGCACCGACGACCAGTTTGGTGATCTGCTTGGCACAGCGGCCTTTGCGGCGGCGTTTGCGGCAACGCGCCAAGAGGGGCAAATCCGCCTGCAAAAGGGCTATGATCATTCCTACTTTTTCATCGCGACGTTCATCGAAGACCATGTCGCGTTTCATGCAGAGGCTCTTTATTCGTGATCTATGTCGATGCAGATGCATGTCCTGTGAAGGACGAGGTGGAACGGGTCGGCACGCGCCATAAGCTGCGCATGTTTGTGGTGTCCAACGGCGGTATTCGCCCGTCGCAAAACCCGCTGGTGGAAACGGTTGTGGTGCCTGACGGGCCTGATGTGGCGGATATGTGGATCGCGGACCGTGCAGGCCCTGCCGATGTGGTCATTACAGGGGATATTCCGCTGGCGGCCAAATGTGTCGCGGCGGGCGCGCAGGTGCTCAAACATAACGGCGAGCCATTAACCGAGGCCAATATTGGCAATGTGCTGGCGACCCGCGATTTGATGACCGATATGCGCGCCGCTGATCCGTTTCGCCAAGGCGGCGGCAAGCCGTTTTCCAAGGCCGACAGGTCGCGGTTTCTGGACGCGTTGGAACGGGCTGTGCGGGCGGCGGCACAAAGGGGCTAGACGCCGCGCACGCGCCCTGCGACGACTGTGAGTATGATGATTATTCACAATATGTCGCCTGCACGGTTGGGCGCGGTGTCCGCATTGCTTGCCGTGCTGCTGTTTTCGATCAACGATGCGACGATCAAGTTTTTAAGCGGCGGTTATGCGCTACACGAGGTGGTGTTGATCCGCTCGCTGATCGGGTTTGTCATTATCGTGGCCCTGATCGCGCCGATGACAAACGGCTGGGCCATAATGCGCACCCGCAGATTGGGAATGCATCTGTTGCGCGGGCTGTTGGTGGTTGCGGCGAACATGCTGTTTTTCCTAGGGTTGGCCGCGATGCCATTGGCCGAAGCGGTTGCGATATTTTTCGTCAGCCCGCTGATTATCACCGTTTTTTCGGTTATTTTCCTTGGTGAAAAGGTTGGTCCGCGCCGGTGGGCGGCGATTGTTGTAGGCTTTATCGGCGTATTGATCATGATGCGTCCGGGCACGGAGACGTTTCGTATCGCGTCGCTTTTGCCGTTGATCGCGGCGGTGTGCTATGCGGGGCTGCACATGATGACGCGGCTGATCGGGCGCACGGAAAGTGCCGCAACAATGGCGTTTTATATCCAGATCGCATTTATTTTCGTGAGCGGGGCAATGGGGTTGGTATTTGGTGATGGTCGTTTTGCTGTGCAGAGTGATCCCAGTCTGGAATTTTTGTTGCGCGCGTGGGTTTGGCCTGATCCTGCGGATATCGGGCTGTTTTTGCTGTTAGGCATATGCACCGGCATTGGCGGATATCTGATCAGCCAAGCCTACCGCGTGGCGCAGGCGGCGGTGATCGCGCCGCTGGAATATATTGCATTGCCATTGTCGGTTTTGTTCGGAATTTTGGTGTTTGACGAATGGCCTGATGCGGTGGCGTTTATCGGCATGGGCTTTATCGTTGGGTCGGGGTTGTTTACGCTATGGCGCGAGGCCCAGCCCGAGACCGCCGCCCCCATGCAGACCCCGCGCGTGCGCAGATAACCCCGCGCGTGCGCAGCTAACAAGGAACCGATATGACAGTCCAAGCAGTGGTTTTTGACATCGGCAATGTGCTGATAGAGTGGCAGCCAGAGCGGTTTTACGACGCCAGAATTGGTGCGGATCGCAGGCGTGCGATGTTTGCGCAGGTTGATTTGCATGGCATTAACGACGAGGTGGACCGCGGCGGGCATTTCCGCGATCTGATCTATGCTGCCGCCGACGAAAACCCCGACTGGCGCGATGAAGTGCTTATGTGGCACGACAACTGGATCGAGATGGCGGCCCCTGCGATCCCGCGGTCTGTGCGGATATTGCGCCGTTTGCGGGCGGCGGGTGTGCCGGTATTTGCCTTGTCGAATTTCGGGATACAGACCTTCGAGATTGCCGAGAAAACCTATCCGTTTTTGGCAGATTTTGATCGCCGCTATATCTCGGGACATATGGGTATGATCAAACCGGATGCCGCGATTTATGCCGCATTAGAGACAGATTGCGGGGTTGATCCGGCCGGGCTTTTGTTTGCGGACGACCGGATCGACAATATCAAGGCGGCCGCGGCACGGGGCTGGCAAACGCATCTGTTCGAGGGGCCGCAAGGCTGGGCTGCGTGTCTGGTGGGGCATGGATTGTTGTCCCAGGAGGACGCAAAATGACCACGATGATTTCTTTTGAGCAAGGTGACCGCATTCTGGACTGGATCGCCTTGACGGACGCTTTGGCGGCGGGTCATCTGTTGCCCAAGGCCGAAGTTGAAGACGTGTTTTTATACCGCGATAACAATACGCTGTTGAACCGCTCTGCGTGGATCAAGGGCATGGGGTTGGCGGTGAAATGCGCCACGATTTTTCCGGCCAATCGCGCGGCAGGCAAGCCGATGATCGGCGGGGCGGTCAATCTGTTTTCCGACCAAGACGGCGCGCTGGAGGCCATTCTGGATTTCCATCTTGTGACGAAATGGAAAACGGCGGGCGATAGTTTGCTTGCGGCCAGACGCTTGGCGCGCCCTGACAGCCGCAACATCTTGATCGTGGGTGCGGGCACTGTGGGGCGGTCGCTTTACGCGGCCTATCGTGCTGCGTTTCCCGAGGCGAAATTCACGGTCTGGAACCGGTCGCAGGCTGGCGCGAAGGCGTTTCACAAAGACTTGCCCGAGGTGGCGATTGCGCCTGATCTGGAGGCCGCGGTGCGCGGTGCCGACATTATCACCTCGGCCACGATGTCGACGGACCCCTTGATCATGGGGGATTGGTTGCAAGCCGGTCAACACGTTGATCTTATTGGTGCATACCGGCCCGACATGCGCGAGGTAGACGATGCTGCCTTGCTGCGGTCGCGGGTGTTTGTCGACAATCGGCACACCACAATCGGGCATATTGGCGAGTTGAAAATTCCGATCTCACAGGGTGTGATTACGCCCGACCATGTGGTTGCGGATTATTATGATCTAGGCGCATTCCGGCGCCAAAACGACGATGATATTACGCTGTTCAAGAACGGCGGAGGTGCGCATCTGGACTTGATGACCAGTCGCTATATTCTGAATGCTTGGAGCGAGAATGCTAACCGCTGATCAAATCGCCAGTTTTCAAAGGGATGGCGCAATCGTGGTGCGCGGGGTATTCACCGATTGGGTTGATCTGATGGCGCAGGGCATTGATCAAAACATGGCCGAGCCGAGCCAATACGCGTCAGAAAACCAAGTCGCCGAGGGTCGGTTTTTTGATGACTATTGCAACTGGACCCGCATCCCCGCGTTTGAACGTGTCGTCAGGCACAGTCCTGCTGCCGCGATTGCTGCCCAAGCGATGCAGTCGAAAACCGCGCAGTTTTTTCATGATCATGTTTTGGTCAAGGAACCCGGCACGCCGAAACCCACCCCGTGGCACCAAGATGCACCCTATTATTTTGTCGCAGGTCAGCAGACAGTAAGTCTGTGGATGCCGCTTGATCCGGTGGAACATGCGTCGCTGCGTTTGGTTGCGGGGTCGCATAAGTGGAACAAGATGGTGCGTCCGGTCAGTTGGGCCGATGAGAGCGATTTTTATGCGCAGGGTGATTGGACCCCTGTGCCGGATCCCGATGCCGACCCGCAAGACATGACCGTTCTGGAATGGCCGATGCAGCCCGGTGATGCGGTGCTGTTTGACTATCGCACCGTGCACGGCGCGCGCGGCAATGCCAGCGGCAGCCGCAGGCGCGCGTTATCGTTGCGTTTTGTCGGTGATGATGCCCGATATATTGAGCGACCCGGTCGCACCTCGCCGCCATTTCCCGGGCATGGCATGAAGTCCGGTGACCGGTTGCGCGAGGATTGGTTTCCGATTGTTTATAAGGGCTAGCATATGATTTGGGTGACGGTTTTCATTGTGATTATTGTGGTGGGTGCCGCCGTGCCGGTTTTGCACGAACGCGGGCGCCAGTCGATGACACCGGACCTGCGCAAGCAGGCGGATGGCAAGTTTGCAAAACTGTCGGCGGGCCAGACCCATTTCCGTTGGTCTGGTGGCGCACGCGGGCCGGTGCTTGTTTTGGTGCATGGGCTGACGACCCCGTCGATTGTCTGGAATGCGATTACGCCTGCGTTGACGGGAATGGGGTTTCGGGTTCTGCACTATGATCTGTATGGGCGCGGGTATTCGGATGCGCCAAAGGGCGCGCAGGATATGGGTTTTTTCACCCGCCAACTGGGTGATTTGCTTGCGGACCAAGGGGTGACGCAGGACATCACATTGATGGGCTATTCGATGGGTGCAAGCATTGTGACAACCTATGCGGCCGCTAATCCGCACGCGGTGGCGCGGGTGATATTGGTCGCACCCGCAGGGATAGAGATGACCGAGCCACTGTTCGAGAGGTTTTGCCGCATGGTGCCGGTTTTGGGCGATTGGGCGCATGGTGTGTTTGCCGCACCGCGCGCCCGACGTGGCGCTGTGAAACCAGCGCCGCTTGCCGAGATGCAGGCGTTTCAATTGTCGCGCCGTGGTTATTTGCCGGCTGTTTTGGCCAGCAGGCGCGGGGCGCTAAGCGGACGCCTGGAGATCGCGCATCGCAAGTTGGGCCGCGAGGATGTGCCGGTTTGGGCGTTCTGGGGGCGTGAGGATACGACGATCCCGCTGTCGGCGATGGGCACTTTGGTCATGTGGAACCGCGCGGTGCATAACGATGATATCGCGGGTGCCGGACACGGGCTTCCCTATACCCACGCGGACGCGTTGGCGGCGGCGATCACGGGCATGATGCGCGACAGCGACTAGGCGACCGCGCTGGCCGGTTTTGCGGATCGCAGGGAATTGGGATGCACTGCAAAGGACGAGCAGTCGCGGCCCATTGATTTTGCACGATACAAGGCTTCATCGGCGGCATTGCGGAACTGGTTGAAGCCGGGGGCTTGGCTGGCCCAAACGGTGCCGATGCTGATGGAAGCGCCGATAGACTGCTTGTCGAAATCGATGGCCGCTTCGGCCACTGCGGCGCGACATCTTTCGGAAATGGCGCTGGCTTCTTGGGCGTGCACATCGGTCATGATGATCAGGAATTCGTCACCGCTCATCCGGCAAAACAGGTCGTGTTTGCGCAGGCATGACGCAATGCGCCGCGCGGCGCTGACAAGCACGTGATCACCTGCAAGATGCCCGTATACGTCATTGATTTTCTTAAAATTATCGATGTCGATGCAAGACATTGCAACGCCCTTTTGACCGGATTGTCCCTGCACGGTGTCGCCATAGATTTCGATGGTATAGCGCCGGTTCAAGAGCCGCGTGAGAGGGTCTGTGGTGGCTTCGGTGCGCAGCCGGTTTTCCTCGTCGGCCAATGCGATTTCGCGGTAGATCAGCAGCGCGAAAATTCCGGTTCCGGCAAAGTTGACGATAAGGGCCAAGGGCGCGATGTCTTGCAAAATGAGCGCGGTCAGCGGTGCGGGGAGTAAAAATGCGGCGGTAATATGCAGCGAAATGAGCGATGCGAGGATGGGCAGTGAGACTAAGATATTGGGGATCCGAGGACTGATAAAGTGATGCCAGATCAGCCCCATTGTGCCCGCTATGCTCGCTGCGACGATCCCCACAAGCACCCCGTCGCCACCGATATTGAGCCGCGTCAGCACCGTGATTGCAAGTGTGATGGACCCGCCGCGCCAACCAAAGAATGCCGCCGAAATTCCCACAAACAGGTTGCGCAGATCAACCATGACGTCCGACGACATTTGAATTGGTGATGCCATGGCGACGACTGCGGCCAATCCGAAAACCACGCCCATGATGATTTGAGTGATTTTGATGTCGGTGCTGGAGCGGCTGAAATATCCGTAGAGGTAGACGAGGATCGCCGTAAGCCCGATGGGTTGCAAGACGGTCGCAAGTTTCGCTATGAGGTCAGTCATGGTTTCACCACTGTTAGGTGAACATTGGATAGATCATCGGGATGAGAAGTTTCCTAATGTGGCGATTATTCCAAGCATGATTTATCGCGCATTTACTTAAAAATTGCCATAAATCGGACGTGTCTATGGGCTGATCGCCAGCCCAAGCGCTGTTCTTTGACCGGCAGTTGCGCGGGCCGGATGCGCGGGGTATCGGTGAGCCTATGACGATGTTGGATATTTACCGCGCTGCGGTGGCGGATGGGCGGCTGCATGAGGATGCGGCGCAGGTGGCTGTGATGCCCGAGCTGGAGCGCGTGCGCGCCGCGTTGAGCGTGCCTGTGACGCGCGGATTGTTCCGCAAAGCGCCGCCCCCGATCAAAGGCTTGTATATGTGGGGCGGTGTCGGGCGCGGCAAATCCATGTTGATGGATCTGTTGTTCGAGGCGGTCGATGCCCCCAAACAGCGCCGCCATTTTCACGCCTTTATGCAGTGGGTGCACAGCGAGATGAACGCGGCGCGCAAATTGGGTGTTGATGATGCCATTGCACCCGTCGCGGCCAAGCTAGCGGGTGAGGTAAGGTTTTTGGCGTTTGATGAAATGCAGATATCCGACATCACTGACGCGATGATCGTGGGGCGTTTGTTCGAGGCGTTATTTGCCGCAGGGGTTGTCATTGTGACCACGTCAAACAGGCACCCTGATGCGTTATATAAAGACGGGTTGAACCGCGCGCTGTTTGTGCCGTTTATCGATCTGATCAAGGACCGTTTGGTTGTGCATGAATTGGTCAGTGCGACCGATTACCGTCAGGGGCGTCTTGCCGGCACAGCGACCTATTTTACGCCCGTTGGAGAGCAGGCGCGCCACGATATCGCAAAGGTCTGGGAGGGCTTGACTGCGGGCCAGTCTGCGCCGCTGACGCTGCATGTGAAGGGTCGCGAGGTGGTGATCCCGCGCTATCATAACGGTGTCGGGCGGGTCGGGTTTTTTGACCTGTGCGGCAAACCGTTGGGGGCGGCGGATTACCTTGCACTGGCCGATGCGGTGCGGGTGCTGATTATTGAAGATATCCCGCGTCTGTCGCGGCAGAATTTCAACGAAGCCAAGCGGTTTGTGACGCTGATTGATGCGTTATATGAGGCCAAGGTCAGGCTGATTTGTTCGGCGGCGGCTGTGCCCGAGATGTTATATGTCGAGGGCGAAGGCACGTTTGAATTCGAGCGCACCGCCAGCCGGTTACGCGAAATGCAGGCGGATGATTGGGCGCAGTAGGGCCTATCCTGCGATATCCGGAATGGCCAAACGCTGCCCGACCTGAATGGCATTGGGGCTGGACAGCACGTTGCGGTTGGCTTGAAAGATCGCGGAGTATTTGTCGACGTTGCCATAAAACTTGACCGCAATCGCGCCCAGACTGTCGCCACGGCTTACGGTGTAGAACCGGTATTGCTGTGTGTCGGTGGCGCGCTGCACGACGCGGACCTCGACGCCGGTGCCGTCGCCCGATGGCACGACGGGGATCGCGGGAGCGGGGCCACCTGCCGCGATCTGTGCTTGGGTGATGATCGACGATAGTAAGACGCTGGTGTCGACCTTGCCGTCGGAGGTGACCAGAACCTGCGGCACCGAAATCGCGCCTGCGCTGGCGGCCTCGTTCACGAGTGTATTGATGTAATCATCGCTTTGCCCTTCTTTGAGCGCTTGCACGACAAGCAGTTCCAGCGCGCTTTTGGCGGCAGGGGGGGCACCACCGGCGGTGATATTTTTGCCGGTGACTGCGCTGATACCCGCAAGCACGTCTGCGGTCATGTCGCGCATCGGATCGGGGCGCTGGGCGTTGGAAGCGACGTTCAGCCCCAGACCGGCCAACACATTGGCGGCGGTCTGCGTCATATCAGCATCATCGGTGGGCACGCCAAGCGCGGGTGCTGTGTTGCGCTGGGGGGCTTGGATCGCGGCGACGGGGATCGCGATGGCGTTGGGCACGGGGCCAAGGATGCTGTCGGTTCGGGCGCGGGTCACGGCGGTGGTCTCAACCACGGCCAAGCGGTCGTTGCTGTCGGGGCGCATGATAATATAGGCGTTTAAAGCCACCGAAAATATGAAAAGAGCAATAACAGAACGGATCATAACAAGCGGCTTTCTTTAAGGAACGAGCGTCGAGAGACCGAGGTGCAGCCAGTCTTCCTGACCGCCCCGGTCATTCATTATCTTGGATGCGGGGTAGCTTGCGGCAATCACAAAGCTGCGGCCATTGACCGTGAATGCGGCCTGACTTTGGGTTTCGCTCAGTTGCACTTGCTGGGCTATGGCAGGCAGTGCGCTGAATGCCGCCATCAGAAGTGCCAGTACCAAACGCATGTTGCTGCCTTCCTAGGGTGGGCGCCGCTACATATAGGGCAAATCGCAGTATTACGATGTCAGCGGGCCAGCTTTTACTAGATTTAGTGTATTTTATCCGGTGAAGTCAAAGACTGATTCGCACCCGATTCGCACCACCTCGCAAAAACAAGAAGACAGGCTTAGCGCCTGCCCCCTCGCCCTGCCAAGGGCGTCGCTATCGGCCTGTTTTTTATGGCGCGATGCTGTTGCTGGTGAACTTGCGCGATAAGTGATTCGCGGTCAACGCATTTGAGCAGTTTTACCCGGAATAGTGCGAATTCGTTTGCTGACGGGGGCGGTATTGCGGCAATCGGGCGTGACGGCGTCGAATGTTGCAATCAGCGGGGTGTCGGGCGCGATGCTGCTGGCCTCGATATAGGTGCCGTTCACGCAGAGGTCTTGCGAAAAATCCCCCGAATTAAAGCCGAAACCGGGGCTGCCGCAATCTGTGACATTGCCGTCCGCGTTCCAGCCTTGCGAGGCGAAACTGGCAAAGCGGCCGCCGGTCAAAAACGCCATGCCCGCAGGATCGAACCGCAGATGCCACGTGTCGTCAGGCGCGCGCGTTGCACTGTCCCATGTGCCGATCAACCGCCCTTTGTAGTAGCCCGATATCTTGAAACGGGTCACGTCGGCTTCGGTCAGGATGGTTTTGAACATCGCCGCATCAGGCAGGGACATGCGCCCCGTCATGGTATAGCCACCAGCGCCGCGCCAACATAAGTTGACCTCGGCGGCATGGGCGGGGGCGGCAAGCCCTGCGAATAAAATGGCGGTTGCTTTAAGCTTCGGGAATGACAAGCCGTTGACCGATCTGGATTTTATCGGGGCTGGCGACTTGTGACCGGTTGGCTTGATAGATTGCGTCATATGCATTTGTGCTGCCATAAAATTGAAGCGAAATATAAGCAAGGCTATCGCCTGCTTCGACTGTGTAATAGCGTTGTCCGGCAACGATTTCTGTTTTGGCAGCAGAGGCAGCAAAGGCCCGCCTACGCATTTCTTGGGCCGCGGCGATTTCTTTGTCACTGCCGTCTTCCAGCGAGCGCTGCACCAGATCGAACAGCAATGTCTGGCTGTCAACCGTGCCACCACTGGCCGAGATTGATCCGGGCACTTGGATGTCGCCGTTCGCTGCCGCCGTGGCCAGCAGCTTTTCAAGCTCTGACGCTGTGCTTGCCGCGTTGCGTGAATTCAGCGCGATGCGGGTGCCGCCACCTTCGGGGTTGATCGAGGTGACCGAATAGAGACCTGCGACAACGCCTTCGGTCAGCATCCGCATCTTGTTGCGGTTCGCAATGGCGATGGCTTGCGCGGTTTTCAATTCTTGAGAGACCTCTTGTGTCGTGCCGGTGGGCACACGGGCCGCAAGAACGGAGCTGGCCGAGGGGATCGCAGCCACGGCGGGGACCGGCATGGTCGGAGCCGTGATCGCCATCAGGTCGGGTGTTTGCGCACGGGTGACTTGTATGTCGGCCAATTGTGACGCCAGCAGCGCGATGGCGTCATTCTGGCGTGACTGGTTCATGTGCGACAGTGTCAACGCCCCACCGATCCCAAGGGCGAAGGTCACCGAACCCACGGCGATGAACCAGGGCAGGCTTGATGATTTTGCGGGTGTTGGTGATTGCAAGTTCATGATTTTGAGTCCTGTGTGTTCAGTCCAAGCGCCGTCCAGACCAGCATTCCGCCGCGGTAGTAGCTGAGTTTTTCGGCCGGATAGCCCGCCGCGATAAGTGCGGCGATGAATGTTGATGCATCATTGGTGGTCGGGCCGTCGTCAAACACGACCAGTGGCATTGCATCCGAGAAATTCAGCGTGCCTTCAAAGGCCCGCGCCCCCAAGGCCTGCATGATGTCCGCCACATAGGGATTGTCGGGTTGCAGCAAGCTATAGGGCACATTGACCGATGCGCTGATGAAACCTGCGGCGCGGTCCTCGGGCTGGCGGCTGTCGATCAACAGACCCTCGCCCAAGGCGACCTTATCGGCGATAAAGCGGATCACTTCGCGTTCGCCCACTGTTGGCACGGCGCTGGATGCCGCCAAGGGGGCGATGCAAAGTGGGCCGCAATTCGGGCCGGGTTTATGAAAGGCCGAGACCTGTGCGGTATCAAGCGTCTCCGTCTGGCGAATGGATTTTTCCACCCCGTTGAGAGTGAACGCGACGTCCAATATCTCCGGGCTGGACTGTGCGAGCAGTGCTGTGGTCAAGCCCAGGCCGACAGCCAATGCTGCGGCGGCTGTATGCGAAAACATGCCGATCCCCCAATCGTTGGTGCACTATATATTGACAGATATATGCGCAACCTTTGTGTCATTAGCCTAGATATAGGCTAACGGCGAATCACCCGTAAAGGAAAAATATGCGATTTGTTCAGATTTATGATGCGCGCGTGTTTTCGCGCAAGACGTGTCCGGCCAGATAAAGCGAGCCGCAAATCAGGATGCGCGCATGGGGGTGTTCGGCCTTAATCGTTGATATTGCTGCCCTTACGTCAGGTGCCGTGCTTGCGGCCAGCCCGACATGCCGCGCTGCAATTGCGGTTTGAGCGGCGGGGATCGTGTTCACCTCGTCGGGGATGGACACCGCGATCAGGCTTTGGGCGACCTCGGCCAGTGGGGCGAGATAGCCGGAAATGTCTTTGGTATTGAGCATGCCGCAGATCAAATGGGTAGGTCGTGGCGGCAAGCGGCGCAGTGTCGCGGCCAGTGCCCGTCCCGCCGCCGGGTTATGCCCACCATCAAGCCAAAGCGCGGCGGGCGTGGCCAAATCAACCAGAGCGCCGGTTTTCAAATGCTCCATGCGGGCGGGCCAAGAGGCGCGGGTCAGGGCCGCTTCACAGGCGGCCTCGTTGCGCCCCAAGACGCGCAGGGCCGCAATCGCAGCGCCTGCGTTCATGATCTGGTGTGGACCGGGCAGGGCGGGCAGCGGCAGGTCAAGCAGGCCGGTGTCGTCTTGGTAAATTAGCCGCTCGCGGTCCTCGGAGACATGCCACTGTTGCCCGTAGGCCATCAAAGGCGCGCCAAGCCGGGCGGCGACGGTTTCGATCACGTCCATGCTTTCGCTGTGTTGCGGCCCCACGACGCAGGGCACGCCACGTTTAATGATCCCCGCCTTTTCGCCCGCAATGGCCGTCAACGTATCACCAAGGAATTGTTGGTGGTCCAGATCGATCGGCGTGATCACGGTGACCGCAGGCTGGTCAACCACATTGGTCGCGTCCAGCCGCCCGCCAAGCCCGACCTCGAGCAGGGTGAAATCGGCAGGAGTTTCCGCAAAGGCCAAAAGCCCCGCAACGGTGGTGATTTCAAAATATGTGATCGGGTCGGGCCCGTTTGTGCTGTAGCACCGGTCGAGGATGTCGGTCAGTGCGGGTTCTGATATCAGGGTGCCTGCCAGCCTGATCCGTTCGTGAAACCGCGCCAGATGTGGGCTGGTATACGCGTGCACGGATGCGCCTGATGCCTCTAGGCCTGCGCGGATCATCGCTTGGGTCGATCCCTTGCCATTGGTGCCCGCGATGTGGATCACGGGGGGCAATTTGCGTTCCGGGTGGTCGAGTTTGTCCAATAGCGCCCAGACCCGATCCAGCGTCAGGTCGATGACTTTCGGGTGCAGCGCCATCATGCGCGCCAGTATTGCGTCAGAGCCAGTGGTCATCGCGTCAGCTTTCCGGTTTGGATTAAACGTAGCATCAAAGTGCCCGCAGCACGGGTCACGCCCGCACTGAACGCGGGCCACCAATCAGCGCCGCGATTGCGATCATGCGGGGGCGTCCGTGGGTGCCTCTGCGTCCACGGTTTCGCTGTCCGGTGCGGGCAGGTCGCCTTTCACCGGTGCCGATTGCTTGGTCAACAGCCGCACGATTGTGACCAATTCGTCTTTCAGATTGGTCCGCTTGGTGACGCGGTCCAGCATCCCGTGGTCCAGCAGATATTCGGCGCGCTGGAACCCTTCGGGCAGTTTTTCCCCGATGGTTTGTTCGATCACCCGCGCACCGGCAAAGCCGATCAGGGCGTTGGGTTCCGCAATCTGCACATCGCCCAGCATCGCATAAGACGCGGTCACGCCGCCGGTCGTCGGATGTGTCAGCACCACGATATAGGGCAGTCCCGCCTCTTTGAGCATTTGCACCGCGATGGTTGTGCGCGGCATTTGCATCAGGCCCAAGATGCCCTCTTGCATCCGCGCGCCACCCGCCGCCGAGAACAGGATCAGAGGTCGCCCCAGTTCAATCGCACGTTCGGCCGCGGCCACAATCGCGTTGCCGACGTACATCGACATTGATCCGCCCATAAAGGAGAAATCCTGCACCGCCACAACAACGCCGGTGCGCCCCATGTCCCCTTCCGCCACCAGCATCGCGTCTTTTTCGCCGGTCTTTTTGCGCGCGTCTTTGATCCGGTCGGTGTATTTCTTCTGGTCGCGGAAATGCAGCGGATCGGTCACAGGCTCCGGCACGGCCACATCGGTAGAGACGCCACCGTCAAAGATCGAGGCAAGCCGTGCCCGCGCGCCGATTGGCATATGGTGGTCGCAGCTTGTGCAGACGTTCAGATTGTCGGTCAATTCACGGTGAAACAGCATGGTGCCGCAGTCGTCGCATTTGGTCCACAGGTTGTCGGGCACTTCACGCCGCGAAAACAGGGAATTGATCGTGGGGCGGACGTAGTTGCTGATCCAGTTCATGGGCGACCTCTGATGTTACTCTTTTCAAATATGACGCTGCGCCGTGAAATGCAATCAGCGCCTTATCGCGATCCGCGCGGCCAGCCACATCACACCGACGCTTAAGGTCAGGATTGGCAGCTCGATCAACACCCAAGGCTCCAGCAATGTCGCCAGCCCGTAGTTGTATTGTGATTGGTCCTCAAAGGGATACAGGAATAACGCCAATCCTGACGAGGGCCAGTCCTGCACCCCGACCAGCACAAAGGCGAAAAGATTGTTGGACAGATGCAACCCGACCGCCGCCCCGATATTGCCGGTGCGCGCGGTCAGATCGGCGCAGGCCAGCCCCAAAAGAGTGGCCCAAAACACATAAATCACCCCGTCTGCCACGCCGTTGCCGTTCATATAGTGCCCGACCCCGAACAAGAGAGACGGCAGCCCCATCCAGACCCAGCGCTTGTCGGACATCACCGAGAATTGTTGTTGCAGATACCCGCGAAAATACAGCTCCTCCGTGCCGGTCTGGATCACCAACACCGCAATTGTGATAGGCAGCCATGCCAGCCAAGGAATAAAAGGCCTGATTTCGGCGAGATCCTGAAGTGCTATCCAAGGCGGCAGGAAGGCTTGCAGCAGCAGCACGGCACCCACGGCGAGGCCTGCCAGTTTCAGGTTGGTCGCCGCTGCCCCGACCGGCCCGACCATCGACCAGAACCCGCGCCCGTGAAACCGCCGCACCAGATAGACCAAAGCCAGCGCAAAAAGCACAAAGGTCAAAAGCTGTGCGATCACCCCGACGGGCGTTGTGCCTGTTTGGTAGATTGCCAGCGCCCTTGGCGGCAGCATCAGCATCACAAGAATAGGCCCCAGCACAAAGACCAGTTCCATCAGCACGATAATCTTGACAACGGGCCAAAGCCCCGCCTGCGCCAAGGCGGCGCGCCTGAAGCTGCGCATCGGGGTGTAAGGGGTTTTCATCGGGCTTTTTTGGACTGACTTGCGGGGGGGCGCAACCACAGTTCCGACTTGTGCGCGTGGCTCCCCTTATTTACACCACGGGGTAACACTTTTTGAGAGGGACCCAACCATGCTTAAGGGCAAAACCGACAAGACCAATCTTCCAAGCCGCCATGTGACCGAAGGGCCAAGCCGCGCGCCGCACCGGTCGTATTTCTATGCGATGGGTCTGGACGAGGAAGCCATTGCGCAGCCGTGGGTTGGTGTTGCGACCTGTTGGAACGAGGCGGCGCCGTGTAATATTTCACTGAACCGGCAGGCCCAAGCGGTCAAGCTGGGCGTGAAAAAGGGTATGGGCACGCCACGCGAATTTACCACCATTACCGTCACCGACGGCATTGCGATGGGTCACGAGGGGATGCGGTCATCGCTGGCATCACGAGAGGCCATTGCCGATACGGTTGAATTGACGATGCGCGGGCACTGCTATGACGCACTGGTCGGGCTTGCGGGCTGCGACAAATCCTTGCCCGGAATGATGATGGCGATGGTCCGTCTGAATGTGCCATCGGTGTTCATTTACGGCGGCTCTATCCTGCCGGGCCGTTTGGATGGCAAAGACGTGACCGTGCAAGATGTGTTCGAGGCCGTGGGCCAGCATCAGGCGGGCAATATGTCGGATGCGGCCTTGGCAGCACTTGAGCGCGTGGCATGTCCATCAGCGGGCGCTTGCGGTGGCCAGTTTACCGCCAATACAATGGCCTGCGTGTCAGAGGCCATTGGCCTTGCGTTGATGAATTCATCTGGCGCACCTGCGCCTTACGAAAGCCGTGACCAATATGGTGTGGCCTCGGGTGAAGCGGTTATGCGCTTGATTGAAAAGAACATTCGCGCCCGCGATGTTGTCACGCGCAAGTCGCTGGAAAATGCAGCCCGCGTTGTGGCGTGCACAGGCGGATCCACCAACGCGGGGCTGCATCTGCCGGCCATCGCGCATGAGGCTGGCATCGATTTTGACCTGTTTGATGTCTGCGATATTTTCAAAGACACGCCCTATTTTGTCGATCTCAAGCCGGGTGGGCAGTATGTGGCGAAAGACCTATATGAGGCGGGCGGCGTGCCTGTTGTGCTGAAAGAATTGCGCAAAGCGGGGCTGATCCACGAAGATTGCATGACCGCATCGGGCCGCGTGATTGGTGAAGAGCTGGACCTGATCGAAGGCGAGGCGGATGGTCGCGTGATCTATCCGGTGGAAACGCCGATCACCAAAACCGGCGGTGTTGTGGGCCTTAAGGGCAACTTGGCCCCTGAAGGCGCGATTGTAAAAGTCGCGGGCATGACCCCAGCCGAGCAAGTGTTCAGCGGCCCTGCGCGGGTGTTTGAATGTGAAGAAGACGCATTCGAGGCCGTGAAGGCGCGCGAATACGAAGAAGGCGAAGTGCTGGTCATTCGCAACGAAGGCCCCGCTGGCGGGCCGGGGATGCGCGAGATGCTGTCGACCACGGCAGCGCTTTCTGGGCAGGGTATGGGCAAGAAGGTGGCGTTGATCACGGACGGCCGGTTCTCGGGTGCGACACGCGGGTTCTGTGTGGGTCATGTTGGTCCCGAGGCCGCGCATGGCGGCCCGATTGCGATGCTGAAAAACGGCGACATCATCACGATGAACGCGATCACGGGCGAGTTGTCGGTCAACCTGACGGATGCCGAGTTGGCCGCGCGCCGCGAAGCGTGGAAAGGCCCGCGCGAGACGATCTATGCGTCAGGGGCGCTGTGGAAATACAGCCAGTTGGTTGGTGGTGCACGGCTTGGGGCCACGACACATCCGGGGGCCAAAAAAGAGCGCCACATCTATATGGATCTGTGACTTGAGGCTGGCGCGCAAGAGTATCGCGGGGGCGTTTTTCGCCCTTGCGGGCTGTGCAGGCGGGGTGAATTTTGCCGGTGCAAAAGGTGTGCCGGCACTTGCGTTGTTGGGCGGGGATTTTGTGGCAACGGGACCTGCGGGCTATTGCGCTGACCGCAACGCGAGCCGCCCGCAAACGGGCTTTGCGATATTGGCCCCCTGTGCGGTTCTGGGCGTCCAGAACGCGCCACCCGCGATTTTTGCGATGACGACCGTGCAAGTGGGCCAAACCGGCAGCGCCATCGTGGCACAAGACCCAGCGGCATTTGCGGCCTATCTGGAAGGTCCAAGCGGGCCGCAACTGCTAAGCCGCACGGGCGATGCAGGCAGTGTGTCGATCAGCGATGTCACCCAGATCGGCGATCAGGTCACGGTGCATCTGGTCGATGAGGCCCCTGCGGCGATCGATGGCGCACAACAGGATGAGTGGCGAGCATTTTTCGATGTTGCGGGCCGTTTGGTCACGATTGCGGTGCGCGGCCTTGATGAGGCGCCGCTGACCCAAGCATCTGGTGACGCGCTGCTGTCTCAAACAATCAGGGCCATTATTGGCGCAAATGCGCAGCAGCCGGCGTCAGAAATTTGACGACTGTTTCCTTTTGCGAAACAATTTGGCAGGTATGACAGCGTGGCAAGACAAGTTTTTCGCATGAAAGGTGACGGCGCGGTATGGCGAGCAAGATAAACAGCCTGATCGGCCGGTGGGTCCAGCAGGGCGCGCTTGCGCGTTGGGCGATTGCGGCGCGCAAAGCGCCCTTTGCGCCGCTCGATGTTTTGCGCAAGCAACGCCACCGCGCCCGCAGATTGCGTGCTCTTGTTGACGAGTTGACCCATATTGCCGATAGCAGGCTGGCCCTACCGCGTGTCGGGTCAAACGCATTTTCCCGCCCCGGTGGCACCGAATGGTCGTGGCGGCCGCAGGTGTGGCGCGGGCCATTGGGCCGCAAGGGCGTGTCCGCAGTGCCCAGCAAAACCACGCTGGGAGAAGAGGTGACGCTGTTCCATGACTGCAAGATCAGTGAATTGACCCTGCGGCAGGTGCGCAATACCCGCGAACAGGATCTGGCCCCTTTTGGTTTGCGCATGGATGTGTTCCGTTTTGATGGCAGTTTTTTGTCGCTGGTCGTGGATGCGCCATCCGCCGCCGCCGACGGGTTGCAGCGCCGCCATATTGTCCGGCTTAATGCGATCATCGAGGTTGAAAAGCCGCTAGAGGTTTTCGCCCGTCTGAACATCAAACACGGCCCCAATACCGAACAGCTTGTGCTGGAACTGCCCTTTGGTCAGGACGATATGATGGTCGAGTTTGATCTGGGCTATTCCGAAATTAACGAAAAGCGGGTCGAGCGCGTCTGGCTTGATCTGATTTTCGAGAGCCCCGAGATGAATCAGGTCACAATCAGGGATTTGACCTTTTGCCGCTATCCACGCGCCGAAATCTAAGCCACGCCAAGGAGGCCGCCCATGTCCGAGCTGAAACTGACCAAGACCCGCCTGTTCGCTGGCGTGTGGGAGGGCGTTCTAACCGGACATGGAAGCGACGGTGCCCCGCAAGTTCGCGTCACCCATCTGGGCGACGATGTGGACGGCGTGGTTGTGAAGCGGTCCACTGATCCCGATGGCTGGCTGATCCAGGTGCCTGTGCCCGCGCATTTGATGTCGGACGGGGTGCAGACATTTTTGATATCTGATGTGGCGACAGGGGCGACCCTGAACAGTTTTACCCTGTTGTTTGGCGAGGTTCTGGCGGAGGATATTCGCGAGGAAATGGCCCTGCTGCGCGAAGAGCTGGACCTGTTGAAAAGCGCGTTCCGCCGCCATTGTGTTGAAACCGCCTGACGAGCGCGCGGGTGACGCGGGGTTTCAGGTGACCTGTGCGCGGGCTTGACGCAGGGTGGGGCAGTGCTTGAAGGAGACCCGCGATGACCATTTACCCGCATATGCTTGCCCCGCTTGATCTGGGATTTACCACCCTGAAAAACCGCGTGCTGATGGGGTCGATGCATACCGGGTTGGAAGAGACCAAGGATTGGGACCGTGTGGCGGAATTTTATGCTGCCCGTGCCCGTGGCGGTGTTGGCCTGATGGTCACTGGCGGCATGGCCCCCAACCGCGAGGGTGGTGTGTTTCCGGGGGCAGCGGGCCTGTTTTCGGATGCGGATATTGCCAACCATAAAATTGTGACGACCCGCGTGCATGATGCGGGCGGCAAGATTGCGATGCAGATTTTGCACGCCGGTCGCTATGCCTATTCGCCGGACTGTGTGTCGCCCTCTGCCGTAAAATCGCCAATTTCGCCGTTTGCGCCCAAGGCGCTGGATGCCGATGGTATCGAAAAGCAGATCGCCGATATTGTGACCGCCGCTGTGCGCGCCAAACGGGCGGGCTATGACGGTGTGGAAGTGATGGGCTCGGAGGGGTATTTTCTCAACCAGTTCCTTGTGACCCATGTGAACAAACGCGATGATGATTGGGGTGGGTCGTATGAGAACAGGATGCGCTTGCCCGTCGAGGTGGTCCGCCGTGTGCGGCAGGCCGTGGGGCCCGAGTTTATCCTGATCTACCGTTTGTCGATGATTGATCTGATCCCCAATGGCTCCACGTGGGCCGAGGTTGTGCAGCTTGCAAAGGCCGTCGAGGCCGCCGGAGCCACGATCCTGAACACAGGCATTGGCTGGCACGAGGCGCGCATCCCCACGATTGCAACCTCGGTGCCACGCCGCGCGTTTGCTTGGGTGACCAAAAAGCTGATGGGCGAAGTGTCGATTCCCGTGATCACGTCGAACCGGATCAACACGCCGCAAGTGGCCGAAGATGTGTTGGCCGAGGGCTGCGCTGATATGGTCAGCATGGCGCGCCCGTTTCTGGCGGATCCTGATTTTGTCGCCAAAGCAGCCGCGGGCCAAGCGCAGATGATCGCGCCGTGTATTGCGTGTAATCAGGCCTGTTTGGATCATACGTTCAGCGGCAAGATGTCGTCGTGTCTGGTGAACCCGCGCGCTTGTCACGAGACCGAATTGGTGTTGTCGCGGGCGGGTGCGCCAAAAACGGTTGCGGTTGTTGGCGCGGGGCCTGCGGGATTGTCGGCGGCTTTGGCGCTCGTGATGCGCGGTCATAAGGTGAGTATTTTTGAAAAAGCGAGGCAGATTGGCGGCCAGTTGAATATGGCCAAGCAGGTCCCCGGCAAGGAAGAGTTCTGGGGGCTCGTTGACTATTACGAGGCCCAAGTGGCGGCGGCGGGGATCGATCTGCGCCTTGGTGTGACGGCGGATGTTGCGGGTTTGGCGGGCTTTGACGAGGTGGTGATTGCCACCGGTGTCGCCCCGCGTGATCCTGCGATTGATGGCCAAGAGGGCCCGAATGTGCTGTCCTATATAGATGTATTGCGGGGCAAGGTGCCCGTTGGCAAACGCGTGGCCGTTGTTGGCGCAGGTGGCATCGGGTTTGATGTGGCCGAATTTTTGGTCACAGGCGACAGCCCAACAGAAGATTTGCAGGCATGGTTGGAAGAATGGGGCGTAGCCGACCCATCGGATGCCCGCGGGGGTGTGCGCCCCGAGGGGCCGAAGCCTGACGCGCCTGTGCGAGAGGTCACGCTGTTGCAGCGCAAAGCGCAGAAGTTGGGCAAAAACTTGGGCAAGACCACCGGCTGGATTCACCGCGCTGCGTTGCAGATGAAGAATGTGCAAATGATCGGCGGCGTGAACTATGAGCGCATTGACGCGGACGGGTTACACGTCAGCTATGGCGAGGCGCGCGAAAATCCGACGTTGATCGCGGTCGATACGATTGTGCTATGCGCGGGTCAGGTGCCCGAGCGGTCGCTGGCGGATGCCTTGATCGCCGCAGGCCGCACCTGCCATGTGATCGGAGGTGCGGATGTCGCGTCCGAGTTGGACGCAAAGCGCGCGATTGACCAAGGCACACGGTTGGCCGCCACGATTTAAGTGCGCTTGCACAAGCGGGGGTTTCACGGTCTAAAGCCCGCGACCCCAGCGTGGACGATGTGCGATGATATTTCTGACGATCCTTCTTGGTCTTTTGCCCAGCTTTTTGATGGTTGGGCTTGGCGGGATTGTGCGCAATCGGTTGTCGGTAAATGCTTGGCAGGGGCTTGATAAGCTTAACTTTGAAATCCTTTTCCCCGCGCTGCTTTTTGTTGCTGCGGCCAGTCGCCCCATCGAGGTGGCCAATCTGCTGCGCATGGCGCCTGCGGTTTGGGGGATTTTGCTGACTGGTCTATTGCTGGGTTATTTGGTGCGGCGCATCGGGCCCGCCGATTTTCTGGATTTTGCAGGTGCGTGGCAGACCGCGTGGCGGTTCAATTCGGCCATTGGATTGGTGGCGGTGGGCACGTTGAGCCGCGCAAACGAGGCGCAGATGGCGGTGGCCATCGGGCTTGCGGTGCCTGTGGCGAATATATTCGCGGTCTCGGCTCTGTCGCGGGGTAGCGCGCTGGGGCTGGTGGCCAGCGCCAAGCGGGTTGCGTTGAACCCGTTTCTTTTGGCGTCGATCGGCGGGGTGCTGGTGGGGCTGACGGGGCTTAAGATTCCGTCGCCGATATTGGCGCCGCTACAGATGCTGGCTGCGGCGGCGATCCCTATTGCGCTGATTTCAGTCGGGGCGACGATGAATTGGAGCGCCTTGGCGCGGCTGGACAAGTTTAACGGGGCGATTTGTGCAATCAAGCTGGTCGCCTTACCTGCGATCACCCTTGCGGCCTGCCTGGTATTCCAAATTCCGGCGGTCATCGGGTCAGTGCTTGTGGTCTTTGCCGCGCTGCCGACGGCCTCTGCGGCGCATGTGCTGGCGGCAGGATTCGGGGCGAACCGCGAAATCGTCGCGACACTGGTTGCGCAATCCACATTGTTGGGCGCTGTCAGTTTGCCAATCTGGATTACCTTGGCGGAATTGCTGCTATAATCTCTTCTGGGACAGGGTTTTCATGTTTCCTCGCCGCGAACAGTCCCACACAAATCCCCCGTATTGTCGCGGCAGCGCCCCAGTCCTGCCCGATTTGCCCGTCAAACCTGATCTCAACGAACAATGAGTTGAAACAGGAGCGAGCATGGATCGCCTGACGGAAATGGAAGCCTTTGCCACGGTTGTGGATCAGGGTGGTTTTACAGACGCCGCCAAGAAGATGGGGATTTCAAAATCCGCCGTTTCAAAGCATGTCTCGTCGCTGGAAGCGCGCCTAGGTGCGCGGCTATTGAACCGCACGACGCGGCGGGTCAGCCCGACAGAAATTGGATTGGCGTATTATGACCGCGCACGCCGCGTTTTGAATGACGCAGGTGAAGCAGACGCGCTTGTCACCTCGATGCAATCGGCACCTTCGGGGCTGTTACGGATTTCGGTGGCGACGGATTTCGGGGTCAACCATCTGTCACCGGTGTTGGGCGATTTCTTGACTGAATTCCCTGATATTACGGTCAATATGGTGCTGAACAACCGTTTTGTTGAACTGATTTCCGAAGGGTTCGATTTGGCCGTGCGGATTGGCGAGTTGGAAGACAGCACGCTGAAAGCCCGCAAATTGACCGAGACAACCAAGCGTATGATCGCAAGTCCGGGGTATTTTGAAAAACACGGGCGGCCTGAAAAGATCGACGATCTGAACGATCATAAGCTGCTGCATTATTCCAACCAGTCCAATTCGGCAGTCTGGAAACTGACAGCGCCATCGGGCGAAAAGCGTCAGGTGCGCACGGCAGGATGGCTAACCGTGAACGACGGGCAATCGCTGTTGAACGCCTGTGTTGGCGGCCTTGGCATCGCGTATTTGCCTAGCTTTCTTTATGCCGATGCAATGGCGCAAGGTCTTGTCGAAGAGGCGATCCCGGATCTGCCCGTCGAGAAACAAGGCATCTATGCGGTCTACCCGCCGGGGCGCTTTACCCAGCCCAAAGTGCGCGCCTTTATTGATTTCCTCGTTCATGCCTTGGCCGATAAAGGGCCTGATGTCTGGTAGACTGATCCACGATTTCCCAACGGTGTTTTGCACCCTACTTGCGCGGCCCTTGAGGTCGCGCATTTTTTTTGGCTGCCGTTAAGTTAGTTTTAGCCGGTTGCCGGTAGCGTCACCTCATGAGGACTGATCATGAATGAAATTTTCAAATTCATCGCGCCAAAAGATTTCAAGGGCGCAGTCATATCCATTTTGCTTTGGACCGGGCTGATTACACTTGCGAATATTGGCTATGTGCTTGCAATGGATGGGCGTATGACCGGGTCGATCGGCCATGTGACACTGCAAGGTATCACCGTAGGTGGTCCGTTTGTGACGTTTTTTGTTGCAATAACCGGGTATCAATTGCGCCTGCTGCGTAGCCTGTCGCTATTGTCGCGCAAGGATGGGTTGACGGGGCTCAACAACCGCCGCACCTTTATGGAATTGGCGCAAAAACGGCTTGATAGTTCTGGCAGGGGGGTTTTGGTCCTGTTGGACGCAGATCGTTTCAAACGCGTGAATGACAGATTCGGACATTCGGTCGGCGATCATTGCCTTGAAGAAATTTCGCACCGGCTCAAATGGAACTTGCGCGGCGATGATGTTGCCGGGCGCTTGGGGGGCGAGGAATTTGCGATCCTTTTTGCAGGGGCGACAATCGAGCAGGCACGTGTGATCGGGCAAAGGATCGGGCAACCGATCCCGTTTCGCGTGGAAGGCAATGATGATCATCTTGCGATTACCCTGTCGATGGGCGCTGTTGCTATTGATCCTGATGTATCCTTGGACGCGCACCTGATTCGCGCGGATGATGCACTTTATGTCGCGAAAGATACGGGGCGTGCGCGTATGGTTGTCTGGTCGGAAGATTTGGAAAAACCGAATATGCAGATGTCGGATACCCGCCGCAAAGATAAAAAGTCAGCCGCCTAATTTTATTGGGTTGAGGTTATGATGACTTCGACCCGTCGATTGGCGTCGCGGCCCTCTTGGGTCAGGTTTGATGCCACCGGTGCCAGATACCCCATGCCTTGTGCCTCTAGCTGTTTGCGCGCAACGCCGTAGTCTGAGACCAGACGTTCGAGAACAGATCCTGCGCGCCGCTTGGAAAGCGCGATATTGATATCGAGGGCACCTGACGAATCTGTATGCCCGACCAATGCGACCTGAAGGTCGGGCGCATTTGCCAAATAATCCGCCAAGGCTTGTAATGCATCAAAGGGACGCGGGGACAACTGCGACGACCCTGTCTCGAAGGTCAGACCAGTAAGAATGGCACGCCCAGTGGTTTGCAGGTCTGCGGCGAGATCAACGGTTGGCACTGCGGTGGACGGGCTACGCAGCGGGGCGGCATCGGCGGTTGCCACGTCGGTCTTGGCTGACCCTGCGCGTGTCACTTGCACATAACCGGCACGGGTGGATTTGCTGGCAATCACGCTGAGCACTTCGGTGTCATCTTTGGTCGCAGCCAAATACCGAAAATCGCCTAAGTTCACTTGCATGTAGGGCGGCGGCAAAACCTGGGTGCCAAAGCGGAAATCGAACCCGCCACAGTCTTGGTCGCGACATTCAAACACGATGTCATAGCCGTCATTGCGTAACTGGTCGCGCAGCGGGCGGATCAATTGCAGCGTCGTCAAACCCGTCGCCAAAATGCGCCACGCCTGTTGGGTTACCTGACCTTCGACCACCCGCACTGGCGATACGCCATCAGCCCACGGACCAATTGGCATCGCATAGCTGTCGAGACCGGTTACTGTCTCGCGGGTCAATGTGGCGTTGCTGGGAAAGCTAAGCGATTGCGCGTCCGCACCTGTGGCGAAAACCAGCGTCCAAAAAATGGCACTACGGCGGATCATCGCGCCTGACTGTGATAGGCGTCGTTGGGGCGCATATCCGTGGCCGAGGCCATGCGGTTGGTCATATTATAAAGGCTGGCGGTCGCGGCAATATCCCAAATATCGCGCTCGGAAAACCCAACTTGGCGCAACGCGTCGCGGTGGCTTTCCTCGATGCTGGCGCTGGCGATGGTCATGGTTTCGGCGAATTGCAGCATTGCCTTTTGCCGCGCATCCAATCCCGCCGAACGCCAGTTCATTACCAGCATTTCACCCAAGATGGGATCACCGGAAAGCTGCCGCACCGCCGCCCCATGCGCCGTCAGGCAATAATAGCATTTGTTGATCGAAGAAACCGTGACCGCGATCATCTCCCGCTCCAGCTTGCTTAACCCCGAGGCGGCCAGCATGATATCATTATACAGCCCCGCAAAGGCGTTTAGCTTATCGATATCAAAGGCGTAGGCCTGCAAAACATTCGGGATCATGCCCAGTTTTTCGGCGCAGACATCAAAATATTTCTGCGTCGCGTCAGGCAGCGGATCAACCATTGGCAGGTCAAGGGCGGTGGGTTGGTCAGTCAAGGGCGCTTACTCCGGTAGGGTGCGGTAATGGTAGTGTCCCACAACCGACATCCCAAGGGAAGTATACAGCGCATTTGCCGCGGTATTGGCTTGCGTTGTCACCAACGTCAGAAAACCCGCCCCGTTGTCACGACCCCAAAACGCGGAGGCACGTGTCATATGGGCGGCCAATCCACGGCGCCGGAACGCAGGGTCAATCTCCAAGGCATGGATCATCGCACAGCCATGGGCGATCCCTGCAAAGGATGTGCCAGCGGGCCGGTCATCAATGCGGCCCAGAAACGTGGTTTTGGCCCCTGCGGCGCGGTCCATGACCGCAAGCCTGCCGTCGCCAATACCGCCCTGCGCCCAAATCTCGGATTGGGCGGCCAGCGCGGGCCAAGCCGTAAAGACGGTTTTTGGCGGCGGCTGTTTGGTGGCGATTTCCGCGATCGGGGCCGCATATAAGATAACCGGATCTTTGATCACATAGCCCAGATCGGCAAGCTGCGCATCAAGGCGGGTATCGGTGTCACGGATCATAAATAACGGGAGCTGCCCGAGCGCGCGCATCGCATCAGCGGCGGCGGTGATGTCGGCGGGGGTGGCCGGATGGGTCGCGGTTGCGGCACTGACACGGCTGCCGCCATTCAGGCCACGGCGCAAGGTGAACGGGTCGCAAGGTTGCAATTCTGCGGCAGGCCACGTCGCATCGATCACCTCGTAGAGGGTCTGTGCATTTGGTAAATCGGTCATGTGAATATCGCCGTCAATTCAGCCATTGCCGCGTTGAGCGTCGTGGTGTCCTGTCCACGCACCACAAGGTTGGCACCGTAAACCCCGTTGTCCTGAAACGGATAACAGCCCACTGACAGGGTCGGGTGGCGGGCCGCAAATTCACCCAAGGGACCCGCGATGTCACCCTCGCCCTGCTCGGCGCGCAGGCTGCGGGATAACAAGGGTGCGCCGCCTGTAAGGGTTGGTAAAACAGACGCAACCATTGCGGTAAACACCGACGGAACCCCTGCCATGACATGCACATTTTGCAGGGTAAAACCGGGGGCCACGCTGACGGGATTTTCAATCAGGGTCGCCCCGTCTGGAATACGCGCCATGCGCAAGCGCGCGGCATTCAATTCCTTACCTGTTCTGGTATAAAACGCAGCCAATAGCGCCCGCGCGTCGTCCCGCACATCGATATGCGCGTCAAAGGCCGCGGCGATACAATCGGCAGTGATGTCGTCGTGGGTTGGCCCAATGCCGCCGCTGGTGAACACATGGGTGTGCGCGGCACTCAGCGCTTTGACCGCCGCAACAATCGCGGGCGCGTCATCGGACACAACGCGGACCTCTTTGAGGTCAATGCCCACCGCCGTCAGTTGCCCCGCAAGATGATACATATTGGCGTCGCGGGTCCGCCCCGACAGGATTTCATCACCGATCACAAGCATGGCGGCGGTTGGGTTTGTCATGGTGGTTCTCCTGTCTGGTCGGGTTTGTTATAGGGTGGTGTATGGAATTTGCCACGCCTCTTATCCCCGCCCGATTGATCCGCCGCTACAAGAGGTTCTTGGCGGATGTGCGGTTTGCCGATGGCCGTGAAGCGGTCGCGCATTGCCCGAACCCGGGATCAATGATGGGCTTGGCCGATGAGGGCATGAAGATTTGGCTGGAGCCTAATGACGACCCCAACAAAAAGCTGAAGTATGGCTGGCGGCTGGTTGATCACGAGAACGGGCATTTCACGGGCGTTGATACCTCTGTGCCCAATAAAGCGCTGAAAGCCGCGTTGAATGCCCATGAAATTCAGGGGTTGCCGACCTATGATCTTGTGCGTCCCGAGGTCAGGTATAGCAGCAATAGCCGCATTGATTTTCTACTTAGCGGGGCAGGGCCGGATACCTATGTCGAGGTGAAAAGTGTGACGTTGTCGCGCCAGACCGGATTGGCCGAATTCCCCGATAGCGTGACCGCGAGGGGCACCAAACATCTGGACGCATTGGCGCAGGTCGTGCGCGAAGGGGGCCGCGCTGTGATGTTGTATTTGGTGCAACGGACCGATTGCGCGGCGTTCACGCTGGCCGCGGACATCGACGGTGCCTATCATCGGGCCTTTGCGCAGGCGACGGCGGCGGGTGTGGATGTGCTGGTGTTTGATTGCGCGATTGACCCGACAGGAGTCACGATCCGGCGGTCGTTGCCCTATATTGAAAATGCCTCCGGCGGGCATATTTAGGCTCGAAAGAAACCACGGGGCGCGTCTGGTTTTTTACTGCGATCTGGCATATGTCGCGGGCAAGTTGATAAAGGACGATAATTGTGAACACGCAGACAGGCCGTTTGACCCGCGATGGTATCCGCATCTATGAGCCGGCAGATTTTGTAGGTATGGCTGTTGCCGGCAAATTGGCCGCCCAGATACTGGATGATATTGCGGCGCATGTTTTCGCCGGTCAGGCCACCGCCGAAATCGACCGTTTGATCACGCAAATGGTCAACGATGCGGGCGCGATATCCGCGACGATCGGGTATAAGGGCTATCAACACGCTAGCTGTATTTCGGTGAACCATGTGGTGTGTCACGGCATCCCCGGCAGCCCGATCCCCAAGTCCAAGACGATTTCCAAAGATCTGGAGAAGCGTCGCGACACGGACGTATTGGAGGATGGCGATATCGTGAATATCGATGTCACCGTGATCGTGGATGGCTGGTTTGGTGACACGTCGCGCATGTATGTCGCGGGCAATGTTTCGCGCCCAGCCGAGAAGTTGATCCAGATCACCCACGATGCGCTGATGAAAGGGATCGCGGCGGCAAAGCCCGGCAATACCTTTGGTGATATTGGCCACGCCATTCAAACCTACGCCGAAAGTAACCGCATGTCCGTGGTGCGCGATTTTTGCGGGCACGGGCTTGGGCGGGTGTTTCACGCGCCGCCCAATGTTGTGCATTATGGCCGTCCGGGCACGGGTCCGGTTCTGGAAGAAGGCATGTTCTTTACCATTGAGCCGATGATTAATTTTGGCCGCGCCGCGACGGAAGTTTTGGCAGATGACTGGACGGCGGTGACCCGCGACAAATCACTGTCAGCCCAGTTCGAGCATTCGATCGGCATCACGGCAGATGGTTGCGAGATTTTCACATTGTCCCCGTCAGGCAAGTTCCACCCGACTTGGGGCTAAAGCCCAAGGGCCTTGCTGATCTGGTCGATGGTGCGGACAGGGGTTGCGCCCACAGCCGCAAGATGTGCGCCAGACCCGTGTTCGTCGAACCCGAAACAGCGCATTTTGGCCGCTTGGGCCGCTTTGCATCCTGCGGGGCTGTCGTCGATCATCACGGCGGCATCCACGTCGACACCCGCCTGCGCGCATGCCTTGAGAAGCATATCAGGCGAGGGTTTGCCAATATGATCATGCGCCGAATAGATCCGCCCCGCGAACCTGTCCCATAGCCCCGACGGCGGCAGCGTGATTGCCATTTTATCCATCGGTCCGTTCGAGGCGATGGCGATCGCAGTCCCCGCCGCATCCAGCTTGTCCAGCAGCGGCAGGATGCCGTCGATCACACGAACCCCTTTGCGCAGCATTGCGAACATATCAACATATGTCTGGGCGACCCAATCATCGGGTAGCGCCGCACCACGCGACTTTGCCGTCAGATAGACGTCATGCATCGTGCCCCCCATGAACATGCGCGGGATATCAATTGGGTCCACATCCAGCCCGTGTCGCAGCAGGCTTTTCGCGATGATTTGCAGGGTCGCAGGTTCACTATCGACCAGCACCCCGTCGCAGTCGAAAATCACAAGTCGGGTCATGGGGACACCTCGAAAACCGTGATCCAAGTGTCGCCGTAGCGGCGGCTGTCAAGGCTGCGAAACCCGCGCGGTGCGGGCTGCGCGCTGTTTTCTTCCAACACGATCAGGGCGTCGGGGGCGATCCAACCGGCGGCATTTGCCCCCGTCAGCGCCTTGATCCCCAGCCCCATGCCGTAAGGCGGGTCGAGAAACACAAGCGTGCAGGGGGCGGTTGACGGCGGCAGTTTGGTGGCGTCCAATTTGATCAATTTGGTGTCGGCGGTGCGGCGCAGTTTGGCAATATTGGCTGCAATCAACTTGCCCGCCACCTTGCCATCATCCACAAACGTGCAGTGTGCCGCACCGCGTGACAGGGCCTCGAGCCCCAAGGCACCGGTGCCTGCAAACAAGTCGAGCACCTTTGCGCCACGGATTTTTTCGCCAAAGCGGCCGCCTTGCAGGACATTGAACAGGCTTTCGCGGACGCGGTCAGAGGTGGGGCGCAAATGCGCGCCCGTATCGCCCGCCCCCACATCCGTCAGGACGGTGCCGCGATGTGTGCCGCCAATGATCCTCACGCGCTCAAAAGCCCCTTCATATCGGTCGCGGGGTCGGTGATGGCCGCAGGACTGGGGCTTTTGCCCGCCTCGATCAGCCGCTTGCCGATCATATAGTTGCGCGGATCATTCATGGCGTCCACGGCCAGCAATGTGTCGCCCTTGTAATACCAGTTTGACTGCACGCCACTGGTGTCACCCATGCGCACATAGACCGCGTCATAACCGGTATTCAGCCCCGCGATTTGCAGCTTGCAGTCGTATTGATCCGACCAGAACCACGGCTTGGGCGTGTAGCGGTGATCTGCACCGAGCATGTTAATGGCGACGGTTTCGGCCTGATCAATCGCGTTGCCGACACTTTCCAGCCGGATGGTTTCACCTTTGAAAATCGACGAGGCACAATCGCCTGCCGCCCAGATATGCGGGTCGGAGGTTTGCCCCAATGCGTTGGTGGTAATCCCGTTACGGGTGGCCAATCCGGCGCTTTCGGCCAAGGCAATGGCGGGCGTGACGCCGACGCCGACAATCGCAAAATCGATCTCTAGCATGGTGCCATCGGTCAGTTTTGCGCCCGATACATGGCCCTCGCCGGTCAGGCGATCCAGGCCCAGGCCTTCGCGAATATCAACGCCGTGCGACTGGTGCAGGTCGCGGAAATAATCCGATGTTTCGGGTGCTGCGACCCGTTGCAAAATGCGGTCCGCCATTTCAACCAGCGTGACGTGCAGGCCCAGCTTGGACGCGACGGCGGCGGCCTCTAACCCGATGTAGCCGCCGCCAATGATCAACACCTTTTTGCCGGCGGTAAACGCAGGCGCCATTGCATCGGCATCTTTAAGATCACGCACGCAAAACACACCGCCCAAGGCCCCGCCAATCGACGCAGGCAAGGTGCGCGGGTGCGACCCGGTGGTCAGCGCAAGATGATCGTAAGACAGCGTGCTGCCATCAGACAGGGACACGGTGCGGGCCTTTGCGTCAATCGCGTCTGCGCGGGTATCAAGGCGCAGATCAATCTGGTGATCGACATAAAACGCAGCGGGGCGCAGATAGAGCCGTTCCTCGGCCATGTCGCCCAGCAGATAGGCCTTGGACAGCGGCGGACGCTGGTAGGGCGGCACTGCTTCGGCCCCGATCAGGGTGATCTGTCCGTCAAACCCTTGGCTTCTCAACTTGGCGACGAGCGACGCTCCGGCCTGTCCGGCCCCGATAACAACGATATGGGTCATGGTCTTGTCCTGACTGCTGGTCCTGGCTTGTGGCGACCCTATATGTCAGGGCACAACAGACGCAATTCCTAACGAGGACAAATCAGATGACGATTACGACAGGGGCCACGCTGCCCGACGCGACACTACTTCAAATTGGGGCAAACGGCCCCGAGGGCGTTCAGCTTGCTGACAAGCTCAAGAACCGCAAGGTGGTGATATTCGGGCTGCCCGGGGCGTTTACTTCGACCTGTTCAACCGCGCATGTGCCGTCGTTTATCCGCACGATTGACCAGTTCAAGGCCAAAGGCGTGCACGAGGTGATCTGCATTTCTGTCAACGACCCGTTTGTGATGGCCGCTTGGTCCAAGGACACAGGCGCGGGGGATGCGGGGATTACGATGCTGGGCGACGCGATGTCGGAATTCACCACCGCAATCGGCATGGATTTCACCGCCCCACCTGTGGGTTTTCTTAACCGGTCCAAGCGCTATGCCATGCTGGTCGAAAACGGCGTTGTGACGATTTTGAATGAGGAAACCTCGACAAAAGGATGTGAAATTTCGGCGGGGGAAACCTTGCTCGACGCGATGTAAATCCTTTGGCGGTGGGGCACTGGCCCCCGCCGCTTACTTGGCTTGAATGATGGTGCTTGTCGGGAACGGAATGTCGATCCCGCCTGCATCAAACGCCTCTTTGATCTTGCGCTTCATGTCTGCCTGATAGGCGAAATAGTCTGCGCTATCACACCAGACGCGCACCAGAAAATCCACCGAGCTGGCGTTCAGATTATTGACCTGCACAAACGGTTCGGGGTCGGTATGGCTACGTGGATCGGCCATGATGGTCTCTTTGATAATGCGCTCGGCGTCGGCCAGATTGGTGCCATAGCTCACACCAAAAACCCACTCGGCGCGGCGCGTGGTATAGACCGAATAGTTCAGGATCGTATTGCCCCAGACTTGTGCATTGGGGATGATAATCTGGATGTTGCCGGTTGACGCAAGTTCCGTGCAGTTCAGCGTGATATCCTTGATCGTGCCACTTTGGCCGTTGACTTCGACAAAATCACCCAGCTTGAACGGGCGAAAAAAGATGATCATCACGCCTGCCGCAACATTCGATAATGTGCCCTGTAACGCCAGACCAATCGCCAAACCTGCCGCGCCGACGATGGCCACCACCGAGGTCGTCTGCACGCCAAAGGTATTGAGCACAAACAGGAACGCAAAGCCCACAACAACATAGCTTGTGATATTGGCCAGAAAGTTGAACAGCGTATCATCCAGATGCGGGCTTGCAGCCCCCAGACGCATGATGCGACGGCGGGCCCAGCCGCCAATGACAAACCCCGCGATAATAATCGCCAGCGCCCCCAACAGGCTGCCGGCAACTGCGGCCAAAACCTCTAGCGTGAGCAGGTCCGCCAAGGATTTCCCGTTCCAGATCACGGTGTTCAACAGCTCGTTCATTGTCATTCTCCTGCCAGCGTGTCCATCTTGCGGGCCAGCTTTATATCCAGCGCTGACAATCCGTCTGCGTCATGGGTCGTTAGCGTAACATTAACGGTCTTGTAAACATTCGACCATTCGGGATGGTGGTTCCATTTTTCCGCCCAGAGTGCCGCGCGCGTCATAAACCCGAACGCTTCGATAAAATTGCGAAACACGAATTGCTTTTCAATCGCCTTGCGATCGTCTCGCAGCACCCATCCATTTGCCAATAGCGGAGCAAGTGCGGCGGTCATGTCATCATCGGTCATTGGTGTTCCTCGCGGTTGGATTTTCGGAAAGGGCCATAGCTGGTCAGCACTTCGATTTCGTGATCAATCGCATCTTTCTCGGCGTCCAGATAGCGTGCAACCGCATCGCGAAACCCCGGATCGCCAAACCAGTGCAGCGAATGGGTCGGATGCGGCAGATATCCGCGCGCCAGCTTATGCTCGCCCTGCGCGCCCGCCTCCACACAGGTCATTCCCTGCGCAATCGCAAAATCAATCGCGGTGTAATAGCACAGCTCGAAGTGCAGACAATCGTGATGCTCTACGCAGCCCCAATAGCGCCCAAAAAGCGTATCGCGGCCAATAAAATTCAGCGCACCGGCAATCGGTTGGCCGTCACGCTGCGCAAACACCAGCAAAATGTCGTCGCGCAAGTGGTCCTGTGCCAGATCAAAAAACGCGCGGCTTAAATACGGCGCGCCCCATTTGCGTGCGCCTGTGTCCTGGTAAAACTGCCAAAATGCATCCCAATGCGCGGGCTGGATCTGTTCGCCGGTCAGCGTCACAATCTCGCCGCCAAAGGCCTGCGCGCGGCTGCGTTCCTTGCGGATAGCCTTGCGCTTGCGGCTCGAAAGGTCGGCCAGAAAATCATCAAAGGTCTTATAGCCGTCATTGCGCCAGTGAAACTGCTGCCCGACCCGCGCCATCAGGCCCATCTCGGCCCCTGCGCGCGCTTCGGCCTGCGTGCAAAATGTCGCATGAAGGGACGACAGCTCATTGTCTGCCGCGATTTGCACCGCGCCCTGCACCAGCGCCGACATGCCCACCACGTCAAACCCCTCGCGGGTCAAAAACCGCCGTCCCGTCGCAGGGGTAAACGGCACCGCAATCTGCAATTTGGGATAATAATTTCCGCCCGCATTCTCGTAGGCCTGCGCCCAGTTATGGTCGAACATATATTCGCCCTGACTGTGGCTTTTGGCATAAAGCGGGGCGACTGCAATTACCTGACCGTCTTGGGTGGCGCGCAAATATCGGGGCTGCCAGCCCGAGCGTCCGCCCACCGACCCGCTTTGCTCGAGCGCGTGCAAAAACCGGTAGGTGGTGAACGGATCAACAGGGCGGCCGCTGGCATCCTCGGGGCAGGCACAGGCGTCCCACTCGGTTTGCCCGATATCGGCAATTGTCGGGTGGGTGCTGATCTCGATCGGGCTTTGTGTCATAGGATGCTAACTGGGGGCAAAACCGTGGCCGTCAAGCCAGGTAGCCCTCAAAGGTGATGTTATCCGCAATTTTACGCGCTGCGGCCTCGGCCTGTGGTGATGTCACCGTCCAACAAAAGATATGCGCACCTTGCGCTTTTAACGCAGCAACACGCGGGGACGTCAAATCGGTATCGCGGTGGCTGATAAAACACGCGCCAACATGGTCGTAATCGGGAATCGCGCGCAGATGATCCAGCACTTGCGCGGGGATCGTCGGCCAGTTTTCCGGCCTGTAGGCCCCCGTGGTGATCCCGCGCGGCACCTCGGGCAACAGGGTTTGCATCTCGGCTACGGCATGGGGATTAAACGACATCACCGCGACAAGGCCGGTATAATTTTGCAAAATCGCCGCCACAGCGCCCCCCAAAAGGCCAATATCCGGCCCCAGCTGTCCGTCTTGATCCTTCAACTCGATCAACAGCGGCACGCGGCCCGCCATAAGCGCAAGCACCTGGGCCAATGTGGGAATGCCGTCACCATCATGCAAAAGCGGGATCGCCCCCAACGCCTGCGCCGTGCGCTGCGCCACAGGGCCCGTCGCGCCGGTCAGGCGCCCCAGATCATAGTCATGGAACACCATCGGCACCCCGTCCGCCGAGATTTGCACATCAACCTCGATGCCATAGCCTGCATCAATTGCAGCCTTGATCGCCTTGAGGCTATTCTCCGCGCGACCGGCGGTCACATCATGCAAGGCACGATGCGCGATCGGGCGGGTGAAAAACGCAGCAGGCAGTGTCATTTGAGCGTAAAAATCGCTTCGATTTCGACGGCCACACCCAAAGGCAGGCTCGCGGCACTGACCGCAGATCGCGCATGACGCCCCTTGTCACCAAGGGCTGCGACAAAGAAATCGGAGGCCCCGTTGATCACCTTGGGCTGATCGGTAAAATCAGGCGTCGAGTTCACAAAACCGACCAATTTCACCACCCGCTCCAGCCGGTCAATATCGCCGCCACAGGCCGCTTTTAACTGCGCCAACAGACTGATTGCACAGGCCTTGGCCGCCGCTGCACCATCCTGCGCCGTCAAATCCGCGCCCAGTTTGCCCGTGATCAACCCATCGGCATTGGCGGAAATTTGACCTGACACATAGACGGTTTTGCCATCCACAACAAAAGGTACATAGTTGGCCGCAGGGGCGGGGGCGTCGGGTAAGATCACACCGAGTGCTGCAAGTTTCGCTTCAATTTCTGACATGTTCGGTTCCATCACTGTTTGAGGGTGACGCTAGCGATGCTGCGGGGCCGGTGCAATCACCGTTCGCGAAATGCCTTGGCGAAATAATCGGCCAGCGGTTTGAGCAGATAATCCATCGGGCTACGTTCCGCGGTGCGCACAAAGGCCTCGACCGGCATCCCCGGGATCAGCACCATATCCGCGGGCAGCTTTTCGATCTCGCCCGCGTTCAACTGCACTTCGGCCTGATAGAACGCGGCGCCCGTCACATCGTCCTGAAAAATATCAGCCGACACAAGCGTGACCGTGCCCAGCAGTTCAGGGGTGCGGCGTTGGTCAAACGCCGAGAACCGCAGCGTCACCTCTTGACCCAGATTGATCTGGTCGATGTCGGTTGGCTGAACTTTGGTCGCAATCACCAGCGGGCGGTCTTGGGGGACCAGAAACATCACCGGATCAGCGGGGCGAATAACCGACTGCGGCGCAAAGACCTGCATGCCGTAAACGATGCCCGACACAGGGGCGCGGATGTCCAACCGATCCAGTTGACGGGTCAATGTGCGGCGGCGCTCGGACAGTTCCAATTCGTTGTATTGCAGGTCGCGCAGGCGGGTAATCGCCTCTTCGCGGCGGGTTGTCGTCAGGGTCAGAATTTGAATATCAACTTCGGTGACGCGCTGGGCGGCTTGGGCGGCAGAGGCGGTCAATTCGCCAATACTGCCCATCAAATTCGCCTCTTCGCGCTGCAATGCAGACACCCGACTGGCCTGGATCAATTGCTGGGACAACAGCTTTTGTTGATCGGCGAGTTCGCGCTGGATCAAGGTGCCTTGGGTCGCAAGGGCCACTTGCTGGGCCTCGATGCCCTTCACCTGACTTTCGATCTGTGCGCGTTGCTGGTTCAACTGGTCGGTCGCGGTTTTCATGCTTTCCAGACGGGCCACAAACAGGCGGGTCTGCCCTGCGATCAGGTCCGCGCCGTTGGGCGCGGCCCGCAAAACGGGATCGAATGTTAACACTTCTGCGCCGTCACGCTCGGCCTCCAACCTGCCACGGCGGGCCAGTAATTCAAACAATTGCCCTTCTACGACCACCAGTTCGGATTGCAAAACCGAGGCATCAAGCCGGATCAACAGGGCGCCTGATTGCACCGGATCGCCCTCATCCACCAGAATTTCCGACACAACACCGCCATCGGGGTGCTGGATCACTTGGCGGTTTCGGTCCACCTCGATCTGACCCGAGGTGATGACCGCACCGGAGATCTGCGCCAAGACCGACCATGCGCCAAATCCACCCACAAGCAGGGCCAGCGCAAGCACCCCCAAGGTCATCGGCACGCGCGTCGACCAGCGTTTTTTCGGATCATCTGCGGGGGTGTTCATGATACGCCTGCGCCTTTGCCTGCTGCATTTACGATTTCATCGTGGTTTTTGGTGACCTGCCGCAGCACCTCTTCCTTGGGGCCATAGGCGCGCTTGGTGCCATTTTCCAACACCAGCAAGGTGTCACAATGGAAAATCGCATCAGGGCGGTGGGCCATGACAAAGACGATGCCGCCGGCCGCTTTTTGCTGTAAAACCGCATTATTCAGCGCGGCAGAGCCGGAATTATCAAGGTTCGAATTCGGCTCGTCCAGCACCAAGACCACAGGGTCGCCATACATGGCACGTGCCAGGCCGACGCGCTGAATTTGCCCGCCTGACAATTGCCCGCCGGTCGCCGTGACCCGCGTGTCATAGCCGTCCGGCAGGCGCAAAATCATCTCGTGGGCATCGGCTTTTTTCGCCGCCGCGACCACCATCGCATCATCCGGGGTCAGCGACATCCGTGCGATATTTTCCTTGATCGTGCCATCAAACAATTGCACGCGCTGCGGCAGATAGCCGATATGCTGGCCCAAAACATCAGGGTCATATTGGTCCAGTGCCGCGCCATCCAGCCGGATTTTCCCGCCCGCAGGTTTCCACACCCCGGTCAGCGCACGCGCCAGTGTCGATTTGCCCGCGCCCGAGGTGCCGATAATCCCAACCGCCTGACCGGGCTCGACGGTGAAACTGATCATGCGCAGCGTGGCTTGCTGACCGCCCGGCGGCAGCATAGTCACACTGTCGGCCACCAGACGGGCGGCAGGCTTGGGCAGCGTCGTGCGGTCTTGGTCAACAGGGATGTTGCCCAAAAGAATGGCCAGTTTGCGCCAGCCTTCGCGGCCCTTCTGGAACACCGCCCACTGGCCGACAATCATCTCGATCGGGGCCAAGCCGCGCCCCAGCAGGATCGATCCTGCGATCATCGCACCCGGCGTCAATTCGCCCTGCAACACCAGATAGGCCCCAAGACCCAGCATCGCGGATTGCAAAAACAGTCGGAACGCCTTGGTCATCGATGTGAATGTGCCAGCCGCGTCAGCCGCCGAAATCGTCGCATCCAATGACGCGCCGCGCGCCATCTGCCACCGGTCAAATGCGGCCCCGCGCATCCCCAATGAATGCACCATCTCGCTTTCGCCGCGAATCTGCGCGCCCAGCGATTCGGATGCAAACGACGTGGCATTCGCGCGCTCCAGCGGGCCGCGTGTGCTGGCTTGGTTGGCAAGTGCGACAAGGATCAGCACAAAGGCGCCAACCAAGGCCAAGACCCCCATCAGCGGGTGAAACACGAATATTCCGAGGAAAAACAGCGGCGCCCAAGGCAGATCAAACAGGGCCATCAAGGCTGGCGATGTGATCAGGCGCTGCACCGCTTCAAGGTCGCGCAAACCTGTCGCGGCCTCTCTGGGCGCGCGGTTCAATGTGGTCGCCTTGAGCACCGCCGAGAAAACCCGCCGGTCCATGCGCGCTTGAAAGCGGGCACCGACACGGCCCATCACGCGGCCACGCACAAAGTCCAGAATGCCCATACAGCCATATAAAAACGCCACCAGAACCGTCAGCGCAATCAAGGTCTCCAATGACCGCGACCCCAGCACCCGGTCATAGACGTTCAACATATACAGCGGACCGGTCAACATCAGCATGTTCACGAAAAAGCTGAACACAGCCACCATCCAGTAAAGGCTGCGGCTTTCGCTGCGGGTTTTGATCAATTCATTTCTGCCGCGGGCGGCCAATTCATCAGACATGCGCGTGTTATCGCCTTTGTGGTAAATATCGTGTTGTCGTCAGCCACCAAACTACAGAGAAACGCGCCAAAGTTAATGGGTTATCTAATAACCATGCATTTTCATCGCAAGAGCGTTACATAGGGACTATATACCCTACCAACTGTCACTATAATTCAAAGCGTTTAAGTATTATGAAAACATCCCTGTCTTTCCTTGTTCTCGCGGCGGTTTTGGGGGCCTGTGCACCTGCGCCGCAAGAGGGGGGGATAAATGACCCCTATGAAACCACAAACCGCAAGGTCCACGCCTTCAATAAATCGGTTGATGAAAATGTGTTTGGCGCATTTGGCGGTGATGGCACGGGTGCGGGGATTTCCCCTGTTCTGACCGACAGGGTGGTGAGATTTGCGCAAAACACCGGCGGGCCCAGCCTTGTGCTGAACGGTATTCTTCAGGGTGACGTTGAGGGCGCGTCAGTCAATACCATGCGGTTTTTGCTGAACACCACCGTGGGTGTGCTGGGGCTGTTTGATCCGGCTGCCGCGATTGGCCTGCCCGAACAGGACACCGATTTTGGCGAAACGCTGGCGGTTTGGGGCGTGCCCGAAGGGGCCTATCTGGAACTGCCGGTCTTGGGCCCCTCGACAGAGCGCCGGCTTGCGGGGCGGATCATCGACTGGGTGATCAATCCTCTCGATAAGGTCGGCACCGTTGAGCAAAAAGACTATGGCACAATCGCCAAAATTGGCGCGCGTGTGATCAAGGCCGGTGACGCAAGTGGTGCCATCGACAGTGTGCTCAATGATAGCGCCGACAGCTATGCCGCCCTGCGCCTGATTTACTTGCAAAACCGGCGCTATGACTTGGGGACCACACCGCCCGAAGACGCGGTCGATCCCTATGATGACCTATACGGAGACCAATAATATGTCGCATCTTTCCCGCCGCACCATGATGATCGCAGGGGCATCCGCGCTTGTTTTACCAACTGCCGGCTTTGCGTTGTCGGATGCTGCGGCCAAGGAAATGGTCGTCCGGCTGGTGGCGGATGTGAATGCGGTCATCAGCTCAGGCAAGTCAGAGGCGGGCATGATCGCCGATTTTGCCCAAATCCTTGACCGATATGCCGATATGCCGACCATCGCGCGCTACACCCTCGGGGCCGATGCGCGCCGCGCGACAAACGCACAGTTGACCGCCTATGTGCCCGCCTTCACAATTTATATCGCTGATAAATACGGGCGACGGTTCCGCGATTTTATCGGTGGGGCGATTATCGTGAAAGATGCAAAAGCGGTGAAAAGCTGGATCGAAGTCGAAACCACGGTCGAACTGCGCGGGCGGCCAGGGTTTCGCATGGATTGGCATGTTTCGGACCGGTCAGGGCGCAATGCGTTCTTCAACTTCATTATCGAAGGGGTGAATATGCTGTTGACCGAACGGGCCGAAGTGGGCGCGATGCTGGACCGGCAACGCGGCGATATCGATGCGCTGATCGCGGAAATGCGGGCCTCGTGATGCGGTTGGCGGCTGCCCTGTGCGTCTTGGCGCTGCCAAACATTGCGATTGCGGGGCCGTTTGACGGGGTGTTCAAACAGGTCGCCAATGCCGACTGCGGGCTTGTCGGGGTTGATGGCGGCGCGCTTGAAATCAAAGACGACATTTTCTACGGCGTCGAAATGCAATGCCGGATGACGCGCCCTGTCAATGTCACCGACATGGACGCGACACTATACACCATGCAATGTTCCGGCGGCGATCAAGTCTGGACCGAAAGAGCCCTGCTGATGCAAAACAAACAAAAGCCGGGGCTGATTATGGTCTGGAACGGCTATGCATTTGTTTATGACCAATGTGACACGTCAGCGCCCGCCGCAAATTAATTGCCGCCCCCCATGATATTCCTAAGAACATCCATCAACACCTGATCGGCGACCTCGTCGCTTGTGCCACCGCTTAACACCGTGCCGTTGCCTTCGCCCGCAGGCGGGTCCATCGGCAGTGGCACAATCGGGCGGCCTTCCAGAACGCGGCTCATGGTCTGGCGCCAGATTTCGGCAGGCAAACCGCCGCCTGTGACACCGGTCAAGGGACGGTTATCGTCAAACCCCATCCAGACGCCGGTGACGTATTCACCAGTAAAGGCGATAAACCACGCGTCCCTTGCCGATTGGGTCGTGCCGGATTTGCCCGCAATCTGCCAGCCGTCAATTCTTGCGCGTCTGCCCGTGCCCTCTTCAACAACTTTCGTCATCATCCATGTCAACTGCCTTGCGGCGCTCTCTTGGATGACGCGTTCGCCGATCCCCGTGCCCGTGCTGTCCATCAAAGGTTCAGAATCGCCCTGAAACCGCAATTCCACCAAGCCGTAAGGGGTCACAGCCGACCCGCCGTTCAAAATACCCGCATAAGCACCGGTCATTTCAATCAACGTGCTCTCAGAGACGCCAAGTGCCAGCGCAGGACCCGCCGCCAATTCATTGTCGATGCCAAAGTCAGTCGCAACCTGGCGCACCATTTCGCGACCCATTTGTTCTGATAAAATCACCGCAGGGACATTCCGGCTTTCGCGGATGGCTTGCGTCAGGGTGATCGGGCCTTTGAATTTACGGTCGTAATTTGCCGGGCACCAATCTGCCGATCCGCGGATACTCCAGCAAGTTTTTTCGTCGTTGACCATGTCATTGGGAGACATGCCCAGTTCCAGTGCTGTGGCGTAGATGAACGGCTTGAACGCCGATCCGGTCTGGCGCTTGGCCATCGTGGCGCGGTTGAACGCGCCTGATACGGTGCTATCCCTGCCACCAACCATGGCGCGCACCGCGCCATCGGCTGACATGACCACAATCGCCGCCTCGGCCTGCGACCCCTCATCGACATCGCTTTCGAAAACCGCCTTCAGCGCATCTTCGGCAGCGGTTTGAATGCGCTGGTCAAGCGTCGTCTTGATCACCACATCTTCGGTGGTGTTGCGGGTGAAAAACTCAGGCCCACTGTCCATCACCCAATCGGCAAAATAACCGCCCGCTTTACGCTCTGCGGCGGCCGATAGCGTGGCGGGATTGGCTCTTGCCTCGGCGGCGGCGGATGATGACAAATATCCCTGTTCTTCCATCAACCCCACAACAATATTGGCATAGTCTTGGGCGCGCTCAAGATTGCGGGTGGGCGCACGGCTGGACGGGGCGGGCAACAGGCTGGCCAACATCGCACTCTCTGCGGGGGTGACCTCGGCTGCGGATTTGCCAAAATAACGCTGGGCGGCGGCCTCGAAACCACGGCTACCGGCACCCAGATAGGCGCGGTTCAAATAGATCGTCAAAATCTCGTCTTTGGTATAGGCGGCCTCCATGGCCATCGCAAAGATCGCCTCTTTGGCCTTGCGCCAAAGCGTCGTGCGACGACAGTCATCTTCATAGGCGCGCTCGGTTTCCCATGTGGCGGCGTCATAGGGCACACCAAGGCACAGCATTTTGCCAACCTGCTGGGTGATCGTGGACCCGCCATTACCCGACAACGGCCCGCGACCCTCGCGCATGTTGATCCGCACCGCAGAGGCGATCCCGCGTGGAGATACGCCAAAATGACTGTAAAACCGCTTATCCTCGGATGCGACAACCGCGTTCTTCAAATGCACCGAGACGGTATCAGTCGTCATCACGCCACCAAACTGGTCGCCGCGCCACGCAAACACCGCGCCGGTCGCATCGGTCATGGTCACCGACCCGCGGGCACGGCCATCAATCAGACTTTCCATCGGGGGCAGCTGGCTGGCAAAGTAGTAAACCCCAAGGCCCACAATTATCGACATGACCAACGCGCCGCGCCACAAAACCTTCCACACCAAACCAAACACAAACCTGAACAGACCGGTGATCAAGCCGAACACCCAGCCGATCGGGCCGCGACGGGCCGCTTTGCGTTTTGCGGGTTTGCGGCGCGCAGGTTTAGAGGCCGCCTTTTGAGGTGCGGCTTTTGTCGCGTAACGCTTGTCGGCCACCAGCGGTGACTTGCGATTTCCGGTTTTACTCATGCTCTGCCCAACTGACATTTGCGTCTGTTTTTTGCCACTGTAACGGGTTTGATCAGGATTGTTTAGCGCCAGATACACCCTCGGCGCAATTTAGATCATGCCTGAAATTTAATCTCTCACGGCAATTTGTGCAAAAATTGTGCAATTTTGATGAATCCAGCCGCAAAACTGACCCCCGCTGCATTGCTGCAGCTGCACAGCGCGGCTTTGATCCTCGCAAGCAATGCAGCATCGCGCTGGATTTGCGGGGAAATCGACAAGGGGAAGACCAGTGAAACTGATCATCGCAACAATCAAACCATTCAAGCTTGAAGAGGTCCGCGAGGCCCTGACGGCCATCGGGGTGCGCGGCATGATGGTGTCGGAAATCAAGGGCTTCGGCGCGCAGTCGGGGCATACCGAAGTCTACCGCGGCGCCGAATATGCGGTGAATTTCGTGCCCAAGGTCAAGCTCGAAATCGTTGTAACCGACACCATGGCTGAACAGGTCGTGCGCACCATCGCAACCACCGCCAAGACCGACAAGATCGGCGACGGCAAAATCTTCACTCTCGACGTGGAAGGCGCGATGCGCGTGCGGACCGGCGAAACCAATGATGACGCGCTTTAAGCGACACAAGGACATATGAACATGACACTTACAAAATCAATACTTGCAGGCGGGGTGGTCTCGCTGCTGCCGACATTTGCCTTGGCGCAAGAGGCCGCGCCGACTTTTGACGAAATCGGCCCCTATATTCTGACGACTTTGCTGTTCTTGATCGCAGGGTTTCTGGTGTTTTTCATGGCCGCCGGCTTTGCCATGCTAGAGGCTGGTCTCGTGCGGTCCAAAAACGTGGCCATGCAGCTGACCAAAAACATCGCTTTGTTCGGCACCGCCGCCATCATGTATTGGCTGATCGGGTTTAACCTGATGTATCCGGGCGATGGCTGGTCAATTGCAGGCTGGATCGGGCCGTTTTTTGCGGTCACGTCACTGGAACCCGTTGGGCTTGCGGCGGCTGACGCTTCACTTGATTACGCCTCGGTGGCCTCGGACTTCTTTTTCCAACTGATGTTCGTGGCGGCAACAGCCTCGATCGTATCTGGGGCCTTGGCCGAGCGCATCAAACTTTGGCCGTTTCTGGGGTTCTGCGCGGTGCTGACGGGCGTGCTCTATCCGATCACCGGGTCTTGGCAGTGGGGCGGCGGCTGGCTGTCCGAACTTGGGTTCTCCGACTTTGCAGGGTCCACGATCGTGCACTCTGTGGGTGGCTGGGCCGCTTTGGCAGGTGTGATCGTGCTGGGGCCGCGCTTGGGCAAATACAAAGACGGGCGCACCGTGCCGATGCCGGGGTCCAACCTTGCGCTTGCAACACTGGGGACGTTCATCTTGTGGATGGGCTGGTTCGGCTTTAACGGCGGATCGCAACTGGCAGCGGGCACCGTGGGCGACATCACCGACATCGGGCGCATCTTTGCCAACACAAACATGGGCGCATCCGCAGGTGCCGTCACGGCGCTGATCGCAACACAGTTGATCTATAAAAAGGTCGACCTGACAATGGTGCTGAACGGCGCGCTTGCCGGTTTGGTGTCGATCACTGCCGAACCGCTTGCACCGACCCTGTTCGGGGCGCTTTTGACAGGTGCCGTTGGCGGTGTGATCGTTGTAGTGACCGTGCCAATGCTTGACAGGTTCAAGCTGGACGACGTGGTCGGCGCGATCCCTGTGCACCTGTTTGCAGGTATCTGGGGCACGCTGGCAGTTGCCTTCTACACCGGCAACTGGGGCGCACAGATCACCGGCATTTTGGCGATAGGTGCATTCACGTTTGTGATCAGCTTGCTGCTTTGGACGTTGCTGAAAGCACTCGTCGGCATCCGTGTGTCCGAGGAATCGGAAATCAACGGTTTGGACATGTCCGAACTGGGCATGGAAGCCTATCCGGAGTTTTCGAGAGGCTAATTTCAGCCAGCCATAGTGTCGAAAACAACCCGAGCGTTCGCGCTCGGGTTTTTTGTGGCGACGATGGGTTTAAACCCATCCTACACAGGTTCGCGCGAAAACATTTCATATACTTGCGAATTGATAGAAGAATCTCCCGAAATTTTCGCCAAAATACGCGTAATTCGCGACGACATCCCACGTCAAGCGCGCAAATCTTGCGAAAATCTACCTATCCCACACCCATGCACCGGAGCTGCCCCATGATCCAGACACCATATCTTTTGTTCCTCGGCGACGCGCCTGACCAGCTTGCTGCAAAAGTAGCGCAGGGCATTAAAGACTGGCGCCCCGATAATGCGGTCGGCCAGTTCCGGATGCCGGGCTGTGGCGCGGATGTGGGTCTTGCGGATATGACCCTGCAAGAGGCAAAAGATGCCGGTGCCAAAACGCTGGTGATCGGCGTGGCAAACCGTGGCGGCATGATCTCTGCGGCTTGGAAAGAAATCCTTGTCGAAGCTCTCAAGATGGGTTTTGATATCGCGTCGGGGCTGCACAATCTGTTGCGGGATGAAAACGACCTGATGGCGGCGGCGCGTGTCAACGGGCGGACGCTTTTTGACGTGCGGATCCCGTCCGTGGCCTATCCCATTGCCAGTGGCGTCAAACGCGCGGGAAAGCGCTGCCTTGCCGTGGGCACCGATTGTTCGGTTGGTAAAATGTATACCGGCCTTGCGATGGACACCGAAATGCAGGCGCGCGGGATGAAATCGACGTTCCGGCCCACCGGCCAAACAGGCATCCTGATCACAGGCGGTGGGGTGCCACTTGATGCGGTCATCGCCGACTTTATGGCGGGCGCGGTTGAATACCTGACGCCAGACAATGACGCCGATCATTGGGACCATATCGAAGGGCAGGGCAGCCTGTTCCACGCATCCTATTCAGGCGTGACAATGGCGTTGATCCACGGCGGCCAGCCCGACGCCTTGGTGCTGTGCCACGAGCCGACACGGACCCATATGCGCGGTCTGCCCGACTACGCATTGCCAAGCATTGCGACCCTGCGCGATCTTGCATTGCAAGTCGCCAAAATCGTCAATCCGGCCTGCAAAGTCATCGGGATTTCAGTGAATACCCAGCACCTTGCAGCCGACAAATACGAGGCCTACCTTGCAGGCGTCGAGGCCGAAATGGGCGTGCCTGCGGTTGATCCGTTCCGCCAAGGTGCCGCTCGCTTGGTGGACGCGCTGGCGGAAATCTGATTTTGGTCTGCCCCAAGGGGCAAATCAAAGCCTTCGGCGAGGATATTTGACAACCAAAGAGGTGCTGCGATGCGCATTGATGTGAAGCACGAGAGTTTCAAACTGGCACAGGTGTTTACCATCAGTCGCGGGTCGCGGACCCAAGCGGATGTTTTGACCGTGCGCGTGAGCGACGGCGTGCATCAAGGCTGGGGCGAATGTGTGCCCTATGCGCGGTATGGTGAGACGTTGGACAGTGTGACCGCCGAGATTGCCAGCTTGCCAGCAGATATAACGCGCGAGACATTGCAAGATCTATTGCCCGCAGGGGCGGCCCGCAACGCGGTTGACTGTGCGCTGTGGGATTTGGCGGCAAAGCAAGCGGGCATGCGGGTTTGGGATTTGCTCGGTGTGCCCGCACCGATCCCCGAAATCACCGCCTACACCCTGTCTCTCGACACGCCCGACGCGATGCAGGCGCAAGCCGCCAAACACGCCGCCCGTCCGCTCTTGAAAATCAAACTGGGCACGCCCGATGATATGGCCCGCCTCGAGGCCGTGCGGCGCGGCGCGCCCAAATCCCGCATCATCGTGGACGCAAACGAGGGCTGGACTGCCGATGTCTATGCAGACCTCGCCCCGCACCTGATCCGGCTGGGCGTGCAAATGGTCGAACAACCGTTGCCCGCAGGTGCGGACGATATGTTGGGTGAAATCGCACGCCCCTTGCCGGTTTGCGCCGATGAGGCCTGCCACGACCGCGCGTCCTTGCCCGCGCTCAAAGGCAAATACGATATGGTGAATATCAAACTCGACAAAACCGGTGGGCTGACAGAGGCCCTTTTGCTCAAAGAGGCGGCCACCCGTGAAAACTATGCGGTCATGGTCGGCTGTATGGTCGGCACGTCCCTTGCAATGGCCCCCGCGACAATAATTGCGCAAGGCGTGGCCTTCACAGACCTTGACGGGCCGCTGCTTCTGGCCGAAGACCGTGCGGCACCACTGATATTTGACAACGCTGGCGTCCATGCACCGACCCCGGCCCTATGGGGATAAATGACATGCGCACAGTCTATCTAAACGGCGATTACCTGCCCGAGCATGAGGCCAAAGTCTCGATCTTTGATCGGGGTTTCCTGATGGCTGACGGGGTCTATGAGGTGACGACCGTTCTGGACGGCAAACTGATCGACTTTGACGGGCACGCGGTCCGCTTGCAACGGTCCCTGTCCGAACTGGGTATGGGCAACCCGATCAGCAAAGACGACCTGCTGGAGGTCCACCGCGAACTGGTGCGGATCAACGAGATTGACCAAGGCATGATCTACCTGCAAATCACGCGCGGCGCACCCGATGACCGCGATTTCGCCTATCCACCTGCGGACACGCCACAAACCATCGTGTTGTTTACGCAGAACAAACCGGGCTTGGCCGATAGCCCTGCGGCGAAGAAAGGGATCAAAGTGATCTCGATCGAGGACCAGCGCTGGGCGCGGCGCGACATCAAGACCGTGCAACTGCTGTATCCGTCGATGGGCAAGATGATGGCAAAGGCGGCAGGCTGCGACGATGCTTGGATGGTTGAAGACGGGGCGGTGACCGAAGGCACGTCAAACAACGCCTATATCGTCAAGGGTAACACCATCATCACGCGAAATTTGGGCAATGAAATCCTGCACGGAATCACCCGCGCCGCTGTCTTGCGGTTCGCGCGCGAGGCGCAAATGACCGTCGAGGAACGTCCCTTCACCATTGCAGAGGCGCAAGCGGCAGACGAGGCCTTCATCACCTCCGCGTCCACCTTTGTGATGCCTGTGGTCGAGATTGACGGTGCGGCCGTCGGGACCGGTGCCGTGGGGAAAATCGCCACCCGCCTGCGTGAAATCTATCTCGACGAAAGCCGCAAAATGGCGGTCTAGCGCATCCGCACTTTCGACGACAAAAAAAAGGGCCACGCAACCGCGCGGCCCTTTTCCTATGGGGTAACTTTCAGGCTACGGCGCTGTATTGGTGATCACAACATTCGTCGCGTTCAGATCTGTCGGCACAACACCGATCACTTGGGCAATCACGCGGCTACCAACCAAAACATTGGTCGCGAATGTATCGCCGGCATCGTTGCGCACGGCCTCATAGGTCACGACCGGTGCGGCACCACCATCAATGGAAACCTCACCCGCCAATACTTCGGTGGTCGGATTAAAATCGCCGATGGTGACCGTGGCCGCATCAGGATCGTTCATGTCGATCTCGAAGCTGTCGACGCCGTCTTCGCCAAGCAGAACATCGCCGTCATCGCCCATGATCCTATCGTTGCCAAAACCGCCAAAGACGGTGTCAGACTGACCCAGAACGCCATTATCTGTCACGTCGATCCGATCGTTGCCATAGCCGCCGTAAACTTCGTCAGACCCCGTCCCGCCGGTCAGCACATCGTTGCCAAGGTCACCCAGCAACAGGTCGTCACCCGCACCGGTTGTGACAGTGTCATCACCAGCGCCAGCACTGATCTTCATGTCGCGGCCTTCCGTATCGGCGCCATCGGCAAAAGCAACCGTATCATCACCAGCCCTTGCAACGACCAGACCGGCAAAATCGTCAATAACGATATCATCATCGCCTACTGTGCCAAACATCGGCGGCGACGCCGGGTTGCCGATTGCATCTGCCGGCACGTCAGTGACACCTTGCAATACAGCAACAACCTGATCATCCAGCAACACATTGCTGTCCTCACCATCCTCGGATAATTCTGTCGTTACGCGTCCGGCGATATAATAGGCACCATCTTCGTCGCGGATAAACAGCTCGTCACCTGCGGTAAAATCGGTGATCGTCACAGGATCATCCCCAGCAGCGGTGTATAGCTGAAACCGGTCGTCGCCCGCACCACCCGACAGCGTATCGCCATCATCGGCAAACAACACGTCATTGCCAAAACCGCCAAACATCGTGTCGGGCGTGCCTTGGTCGGTCTCATCATCAATCGATGACATCCGGTCATATCCGGTATCGCCGTAAATCGTATTCGCGCCCAGCGAATCAATCAAAATATCGCGCCCGTTGCCGCCACGGATAAAGTCATCGCCCTCCATGCCCGCGGGATCAAAATCACCCTCTGCGGTTAACTCGGCGGTCGCGTCCTGACCATCACCAAGGAAAATCTTGTCATCGCCCTCGCCGCCCTTGGCAAGGTCATCGCCTTCATCCAAATACATCGCATCTGCGTCTTGGGTGCCTGTGGCATCATCATCTTGCGCCCCGAACTGTAAGTAGTTGAAATCGCCCTCTGGCGCTTCGGGCTCTTCGGGTGTGTCTGTATCGTCGTCACCGCCTCCGAAATCGACCAAAAACACAATCCCGAGCAGCGCCAAAATTGGCAAAATCGCTAGTTCCATAATAAAAAAACCCCAAGTAAAATTCCGCGTGATTCGCAGATAGCAGATGCGTTCACTATTGGATAAGGTCACAATTTTGTCAAATAATCCCATGGTATTGCGAGGCTTTGTGGGGCAATCCTTCCCCTTTTGCGTCCATTGTTTCCAATCGGGCGACAGTGCTAAATATATAGACCTGTTAACAAGCTGTTAACATGCGCTTTCTCACTCAACCCGCCGGATGGGACTTTGCAAAGGCGGTCTTTGCATCCGCGCTGGCCTCGGTCTGATGTAGCGTTTTCCACTGCGCAAACGGTATTCCGTAAAATGCCTCTCGACCGGCATCTTTGTCCATCTCAACACCGCGCGCGCTGGCGGCCTCCTGATACCAACGCGACAGGCAGTTGCGGCAAAATCCGGTCAGGTTCATCATATCGATGTTCTGCACATCGGGGCGATCTTGCAGTAAATGCTGGCGCAAACGACGAAACGCGGCGGCTTCGATTTCTAACTGGGTCTGGGCGTCCATGCGGGGCTCCTTCATAGGCCGGATTGCTCTAGGGTTGTTGCCAGAATGGGGGCCAACCGGTCCGCCCACAAGGCTTGACCTGCCGCATCCGCAATCAAATCGTTGCGCAGCTCGATCAAAACATTCGGGCGGCCCGCGCCCAAAGCATGACGGTCCACGCTATCGCCGGGTAAATGGCCGCTATAAGGCTCGTTATCGCCAACACACCAGCCTTGGGCATGACAGGCCGCCAAAAATGGCCGCGCCAACCTGTCGTCACCGGCATAAAGCACACCAATCTCCCACGGACGCGGCGCGCGGGCCTTTAATCGGGGGGTAAAACTATGCACCGCGCAGACCACCACATCATCACGGGCCGCCACCAAACCGGCATAGGCCGCGTGATAAGGCCGGTGTAGCAGATCCAGCCGCCGCTCTTTCTCGGTGTCACCCGCATGGCGATTGGCGGGGATGATCGTGCCATCATACAGTTTCATCAACAAGGTCGGGTCATCTTCACCACGGTTGGGATCAATCACCAGACGCGAAAAATCCGACAACAGGGCAGGGCTGGCCAACCGCTGCGCCAACAGACGGGTCACTTGCGCGGCACCTACGTCAAACGCAATATGGCGCTGCATATCCGCAGGATCCAGCCCAAGATCACCGCCATTGACCCAATCGGGCACACGGTTGGTTGCGTGGTCACATGTGAATAGCCACCGACCGGTGCGATTCTCACCGTCGATCTGAAAGGGGGGATGTGTCATGGGCACCTGTCATTTATCTGTCAACGCATTTACGCTAGTTGTGGTGCGAATGGAATTGCGCAATAAGAGCGCAAAGCTTTGCGTTACCGCTAACAGCGACGCAATTTGTCCGACCTGAAGGGAATACTTATGAGACGCCACCGCAATGTAAAGATCGTCGCGACACTTGGTCCTGCATCCAACGATTACAAGATGATCCGCGCATTGCATGAAGCGGGCGCTGATGTGTTCCGCCTGAACATGAGCCACGGCGACCACGAAGAAATCCGGGTGCGCCATGCGATCATCCGGCAGGTCGAAGAAGACCTCAACAGCCCGATCGGTATTCTGGCCGACCTTCAGGGACCAAAACTGCGGGTTGGTGTTTTTGCCAATGACGCTGGCGAAGAGCTGATCGTCGGTGCGGATTTCCGGCTTGACCTGAACGACGCCAAGGGCGACGCCACCCGCGTGCAACTGCCGCACAGAGAAATCTTTGACGCGCTTGAACCGGGCGCGCATCTTTTGGTCAATGACGGCAAAATTAAACTGCGGGTCAAAGACTGCGGCGCCGATTTTGCCGATTGCGTTGTGCTTGTGGGCGGCACCATTTCCAACCGCAAGGGTGTGAACGTGCCCGACGTGATCCTGCCGCTGGCCGCGCTTTCGGAAAAAGACCGCAAAGACCTCGATTTTGTCTGTGACCTTGGGGTTGACTGGATCGCGCTGTCGTTCGTGCAACGCGCCGCCGACGTCCAAGAGGCCCGCGCGCTGATCAAGGGCCGCGCTGCGGTTTTGTCCAAGATCGAGAAACCAAACGCGGTGAAAGTATTCGACGAAATTCTCGCCGTGTCCGACGGTATCATGGTGGCGCGTGGCGACCTCGGGGTCGAACTGCCGGTGCAAAACGTGCCGCCAATCCAGAAACAACTGGTGCGCAAATGTCGTGCGGCAGCCAAACCTGTGATCGTGGCGACACAAATGCTCGAATCGATGATCGACAGCCCGATGCCGACCCGCGCCGAGGTCTCCGACGTGGCCACCGCCATCTATGAAGGGGCCGACGCAATCATGCTTTCGGCGGAATCCGCGGCAGGCTCTTTCCCGATTGAAGCCGTCACAACCATGGATGACGTCGCAACCGAAGTCGAAGCCGACCCGACCTATACCGAAATCATCGAAGCCTCGCGCCGCGCCGTGCGCACCACGGTCGCCGACGGGATCGTCGCCGCCGCGCGTGAAATCGCCGAAACCGCTGATGTCAAAGCGATCTGTTGCTTCTCGCAATCGGGCACAACCGCCCTGTTGGTCGCGCGCGAACGGCCACGGGTGCCAATCATCGCATTGACCAGCTTTCGGTCAACCGCGCGCCGGCTTTGCCTGACATGGGGGACCAACTGCGTTGTGACGGGTCCGGTCGACCGGTTTAAGGCCGCCGTGATCGCTGCGGTGCGCGCCTCGCTTGAGCAAGGTATCGCGACCGAAAAAGACATGATTGTTGTCACCGCAGGCGTGCCATTCAACACGCCCGGCTCGACAAATATCTTGCGCGTGGCCCCTTGTGCAGAAAATTTGATTTACGCCGCCGATCCAGAGTAAGCTTTTATTAGCGATAATGTGGGATCTTTAGTGATGGACTACGATTTAATTTTTGTGCTCGGCAGCGTGATTACCGCCTTTTCTGTGCCTGCAATTGTCAGTGCGTTCTCGGACCGGCGCACGCCACGCTATCCGGCTTTGATTATCCTGATCGGGATCGTCATGATCGGCTATGCGGTCAACGAGCGGCCCAATAACTATACCATCCAGACCATTCCTGACGTCTTTGTCAGCGTGATTGGGCGGTATATCGGCTAATCCCTCTTGCATGGGGAATTGATTCCCCCTAAACGACCCTTTCAACCCGTGCGTCCGGCCCAAGTGGCATGCCGAGAGCGCACGTTCGACCGAACTCAATAGAGGAGACGGAAATGCCTAAGATGAAGACAAAGTCGAGCTGCAAAAAGCGGTTCAAGATGACAGCCAGTGGCAAAGTCAAAGCGGGTCAGGCGGGCAAACAGCACGGCATGATCAAACGCTCCAGCAAATTCATTCGTGACGCACGCGGCACGACCATTCTTTCAGCTCCTGATGCGAAAATCATCAAGAGCATGATGCCCTACGCGCGATAAGGAGAATTTGATATGCGAGTTAAAGGTGGAACAGTCACGCACCGTCGTCACAAGAAAGTTCTCGACGCTGCAAAAGGGTATTACGATCGCCGCTCCAAGACCTTCAAGGTCGCCAAGCAGGCCGTCGAAAAAGCCAATCAATACGCAACACGCGACCGTCACAACCGCAAGCGGAACTTCCGCGCGTTGTGGATCCAGCGGATCAACGCCGGTGTGCGCTCTATTGACGAGACACTGAACTATTCCAAGTTCATCAACGGCTTGATGCTTGCGGGCATCGAAGTCGACCGTAAAGTTCTGGCCGATCTGGCCGTGAACGAGCCAGAAGCATTTGCCACAATCGTCGGCAAAGCCAAGGCCGCATTGGCGTAAGCCAAAGCACAACACAGTTTTGAAAGGCCGCTCTGGAAACAGCGCGGCCTTTTTGCTTTGGCGGATAGCAACTGCACCAACCGCGCGACACCGCCCACCCCACCATCATCAACTTGGAACAGACCACTTCAATCGAGATATTTATTGTCTGCCATGCAGCTTTGGTAATCGCGGGACACATAAATATCTTCTTGATCCACACCCGGCGCAAGGTTCCTCAAAACACAAACCGGTCGGTATTTTGCCTCCTCAAGCCCGTAGGGCCCAGGCCCGGATAAAATCCACCAAAACGCGTCATTCAAATCCGTTTCATATAGTATGTTTAATACGCTCACATATGCGAGAAGTTGAATTTGTCTTTCAGCGATACTTATTTCTTCATTCGTAACCCAAAAATTCGCAAAGGTGAGGTATGAAACAATAGTTTGCATTTCGGCTTGGGTTGGAACGCTGTCGCCACGAAACCCGCGCTCGAAAGTCAAGAATGCAAGTTGATTGCTTATAAAGACACGATACGAACTGTCGTCTTCCAAGCTATCCCTTACCTCTATAAACCCAGCACGGTCACCTGATTTCGATTTCATCATAAGAGCGCCATAGACCGTGCACGCAGGTTTACCCATGGCTGCGCGATAGTCTTGGCTGATTTCAAGGTTCGAGCTGCACGCGCCTTCTTGCGCCTCAACCGATTGGGCCGCCAATACGATGCTGCCAAGCAGAATTATGCAGATACGTAGGACACTCGGGCGACAGGTCTGACACAGGATACGGCTCATTTGTGGCATAGGGTCTTTCTCGCTAAGGTTGTGACGGCAGTGTTGCGAAATTCTTTTGGATAGCAATACCCATTTCACTTTCGCGTGCTGCCGCAGTGCCAGACTTACGTCCAATTCACCCCCCACCCCCGCGCAAACCTTGCAACCGCGCGCCCATTTCGCTAACTCCGCACTAACCCCAAGTGTGAGGCGCGACATGGACGATCTGAAATCCAAATATCTCGATCTGATTGCAAATTCCGGCGACGAAGCCAGCCTCGAAAACCTGCGTGTGCAGGCGCTTGGCAAGAAAGGCGAAATCTCCCTGCAAATGCGCGAATTGGGCAAAATGACGCCCGAAGAACGCCAGACCGCAGGCCCCGCTCTGAACGCGCTGAAAGACGAGATCAACTCGGCCCTTAGCGCCAAGAAATCCGCGCTCTCCGACGCGGCCCTTGACGCGCGTCTGCGCGGCGAATGGCTCGACGTCACACTGCCCGCGCGCGACCGCCCCATGGGCACCATCCACCCGATCACCCAAGTCACCGAAGAGGTCACCGCGATCTTTGCCGACATGGGCTTTGGCGTCGAGGACGGCCCGCAGATCGAGAGCGACTGGTATAACTTCGACGCCCTCAACATCCCCGGACACCACCCCGCACGCGCCGAAATGGACACGTTCTATATGCGCGGCACGAAAGGCGACACTCGCCCGCCGCATGTATTGCGCACTCAAACCTCCGGCGTGCAAATCCGGTCAATGGAAACGCACGGCGCCCCCATTCGCATCATCTGCCCGGGCCGCGTCTACCGCGCCGACTACGACCAAACCCACACGCCGATGTTCCACCAAGTCGAAGGATTGGCCATCGACAAAGACATCTCCATGGCCAACCTCAAATGGGTGCTGGAAGAATTCGTCAAAGCCTTCTTTGAAGTTGACGACGTCGAATTACGCTTCCGCGCCAGCCACTTCCCCTTCACCGAACCTTCAGCCGAGGTCGACATCCGCTGTTCATGGGAAGGCGGCACTCTCAAGGTCGGCGAAGGCGACGACTGGTTGGAAATCCTCGGCTCCGGCATGGTCCACCCTAAGGTCCTGCAAGCGGCAGGCGTTGATCCGTCCATCTACCAAGGCTTTGCATTCGGCGTCGGCATCGACCGCATCGCCATGCTGAAATACGGCATCCCCGACCTGCGCGCGTTTTTTGATTCAGACCTGCGCTGGCTACGCCACTACGGCTTCCGCTCACTCGACGTGCCGACATTGCACGGGGGACTTTCCAAATGAAATTCACACTCTCCTGGCTCAAAGCCCACCTCGACACCACCGCCTCCGTGGATGACATCACCGACGCCCTGACCGATCTCGGCCTAGAGGTCGAAGGCGTCGAGAACCCGGCTGAAAAACTCAAAGCCTTCACATTGGGCTACGTCAAACACGCCGAAAAACACCCCGATGCGGACAAGCTGAAAGTGTGCAAAGTCGACACCGACGAGGGCGAATTGCAAATCATTTGCGGTGCACCAAATGCGCGGGAAGGCATCACCGTCGTCGTCGCCAAACCCGGCGTCTATGTGCCCGGCATCGATACCACAATCGGCATCGGAAAAATCCGCGGCATCGACAGCTACGGCATGATGGCCTCCGAGCACGAGCTGGGCCTGTCGGACGAACACGACGGCATCATTGAACTTGCCAGCGGCAACGTAGGGATGCGCTTTATTGACTGGCTTGCCAAAAACGACCCTGCCAAAGTCGACACCATGATCGAAATCGCGATCACCCCCAACCGCCCCGATGCGTTAGGCGTGCGGGGCATCGCGCGTGATCTGGCCGCGCGCGGGCTTGGCACACTGAAACCGCTTGATGTTGAACACGTCGAAGCCACGTTCAAATCCGACCTCTCGGTCAGCATTGACACCGACACGCTTGACGGCGCCCCCGTCTTCATGGGGCGCATGATCCGTGATGTTAAAAACGGCCCGTCGCCGGTATGGTTGCAAGACCTGCTGCGCGCCATTGGCCTGCGTCCGATCTCCTTCCTCGTGGATGTGACCAACTTCTTCACCTACGACCAAAACCGCCCGCTGCACGTCTTTGACGCCGACAAAGTGGCCGGAAACCTGCGGGTTCACCGCGCCGTTGGTGGCGAAACACTTACCGCCCTCGATGATAAAACCTACACTTTGCAAGCCGGCCAAATGATCATCTCGGATGACAATGGCGTGCAAAGCATCGCAGGCATCATGGGCGGGCTGGCCACGGGTTGCACCGCCGACACCACAAATGTCTTTGTCGAAAGCGCCTATTGGGACCCCGTGCAAATCGCCTACGCAGGCCGCGCGCTGAAAATAAACTCCGACGCGCGTTACCGTTTCGAGCGCGGCGTTGACCCGTCGTTCACCCCCGACGGGCTGGAACACGCGGTGCGTATGATCGTCGATACCGCAGGCGGCGAAGCCTCCCAAATGATCACGGCAGGCAAGATCCCCAACGTCGCGCGCGCCTACAAGCTTGACGCGAAACGGGTGATCTCGCTGGTCGGCATGGACATCCCCGAAAGCACACAGCGCCAGACATTGACGGCTCTTGGCTTCCGGCTCGAAGGTGACATGGCCCATGTGCCAAGCTGGCGGCCCGACGTGCAAGGCGAGGCGGATCTTGTCGAAGAGGTCGCGCGCATCGCGTCCCTGACCAAACTTGTCGGCGTCCCTTTGCCGCGCGTCGCAGGTGTGCCAAAACCGATCCTGACACCGCTGCAATTGCGCCAGCAAATGGCCAAACGCACGGCGGCCGCATTGGGCTACAACGAATGCGTGACCTATAGCTTCATCGACGCAGATGCGGCCACACTCTTTGGCGGTGGCAGCGACGCCACCATGTTGCAAAACCCGATCTCCAGCGACATGTCGCACATGCGCCCGGGCCTGCTTCCCGGCCTGTTGCGCGCCGCTGCCCGCAACCAAGCCCGCGGCATCAACGACATGGCCCTGTTCGAAGTGGGCCACGCTTTTCAGGGCGGCGAGCCAAACGAACAACACGTGCAAGTCGCAGGCATCCTGATCGGGCGCACTGGTCCCAAAGACGTGCACGGAACATCTCGCGGCGTCGACATCTATGACGCAAAAGCCGACGCAGAGGCGGTTCTCGCAGCCATCGGCGCCCCTGCAAAAGTGCAAATTCTGCGCGGCAGCGATGCATGGTGGCACCCCGGTCGGCACGGCAAAATCTGCCTTGGTCCGAAAAAGATCATGGGCGTTTTTGGCGAATTACACCCCAAAGTGTTGCGCGAAATGGACATCAAAGGACCCGCCGTGGGCTTTGTTCTTTATCCCGAAGACATCCCGCTGCCGAAAAACAAGACCATCGCACGCCCCGCTTTGACAGCCACCGATTTGCAAGCGGTCGAGCGTGATTTTGCCTTTGTGGTCGACGCGGACGTCGCGGCTTTGACCTTGGTGAACGCGGCCGCAGGCGCGGACAAAGCCCTGATCACAGATGTGCGGGTCTTTGACGAATTCATCGGCGACAGCCTCGGGCAGGGTAAAAAATCCCTCGCGATTACCGTTCGCCTGCAACCAACGCAGACCACGCTGAAAGACAAAGACATAGAAGCCGTCAGCGCAAAGATCGTGGAAAAAGTCACTAAAGCCACGGGCGGTGTGTTGCGCGCATGATCAGACCCGCCACCCTCGCGGACGCAGACGGGCTCAAGGCCGCCGTCATCGCGGCCTATGCGCCCTACGCGGCGCAGGGTTTGGGCCTGCCACCTGTCGCCGAAGGGCTGGCCGATGACATTGCAAACCATCAGGTTTGGGTCGCCGATGATCGCGACCTGATCCTTGGCGGCGTCGTGCTGGTCTTACGCAGAGGCGGCGCGCATATCGCAAATATCGCCGTGCATCCCATCGGCGAAGGGCAGGGGTTAGGGCGCAAACTGATCGATACCGCAACTGCGGCCGCGCGCGATGCAGGCTGCGACCGCGTGGCCCTGACGACACATAAGGACATGACCGGCACACAGGCGTTTTATGCGCGGCTCGGCTGGATGGAAACCGGACGGGACGGCGACAAAATCACCTACGCTCTCGACCTGTATTAAAGGACAAAACCATGACCCTTAACATCTATCTCTCTGGCGAAATCCACACCGACTGGCGCGCTGAAATCATCGCAGGCGCCGCAGACCTCGACGTGGAATTCTCCGGTCCGGTCACCGACCACGCGGCATCCGACGATTGCGGCGTTACCATTATGGGCGCAGAGCCTGACAAATTCTGGCACGACAACAAAGGTGCAAAACTTAACGCCATCCGCACGCGGCACGGGCTGGAAATGGCCGATATCGTCGTTGTGCGCTTTGGCGACAAATACAAGCAATGGAACGCAGCTTTTGATGCTGGCATGGCCGCCGCTTTGGGTAAATCGCTGATCGTGATGCATGGCCCCGACCACCAACACCCCCTCAAAGAGGTCGACGCCGCAGCCCTCGCCGTCGTGCAAACTCCGCGCCAGGTTGTGGAAATCCTGACCTATGTGCTTTCTGGCAGATTGCCCGCCTAAACGGTCACCGCTCACATCGGGGGAAAACCCCGCAAAAAAACCCCGATCTTTTTGCAGCCGCCTGCGCTATAGACCCACAGGGCGCGTAGCTGGCATCAGACCAGCGCCGCGAAACACATCTAGGGGACTATTATGCTTAACGAATTCAAAGACTTCATCGCCAAGGGCAATGTCATGGACATGGCCGTCGGTATTATCATCGGCGCGGCCTTCACCGCAATCGTGGGCTCGCTGGTTTCCGATTTGGTCAATCCGATCATCAGCCTGTTCATGGGCGGCGTTGATTTTTCCGGTATGTATGCACTGCTTGGTGATGGTGAATTCACCTCGATCACAGCGGCAGAAGAAGCCGGCGCCGCCGTCTTTGCATATGGCCGTTTCATCATGGCGATCATCAACTTTGTCATCATCGCATTTGTTGTGTTCATGCTTGTTCGCGCAGTGAACAAATCCAAAAAGGCCGAAGCGCCTGCTGCACCCGCAGCGCCAAAAGGCCCGACACAGGAAGAACTGCTTGCCGATATCCTGAAGGCTCTGAAGAAGTAATTTTCAGATGTCCTAAATGTGAAAAGGCCCGCCAAAACGGCGGGCCTTTTTGCGTTTCAGTTTACTTTTTCAACGCCAGCGCAGGGGCCAGCACATCAATGCCCAGCGCCTTGCCTACGGCATAATATGTCAAATGACCCGCGTGCACGTTCAACCCGTTCAGCAAATGCTGATCGTCCTCGCAGGCCTGCCGCCAGCCCTTGTTGGCCAGTGCCAGCATGAACGGCATCGTGGCATTGCCAAGCGCAATCGTCGACGTGCGCGCCACCGCACCCGGCATGTTGGCGACGCAATAATGCATGATGCCATCAACCTCATAAATCGGGTCTTGGTGCGTCGTGGCCTTGGATGTCTCGAAACACCCGCCCTGATCAATCGCCACATCCACAAGTGCGGCACCCGGCTTCAACTCCGACAATTGCGCGCGGCTGATCAGTTTGGGCGCCTCCGCACCGGGGATCAGAACAGCGCCAATAATCAGGTCGGCCTGGCGGGCCAATTCCATGATGTTACCCTCGGATGCATAGGCGTTCTTGAACGTGCCGCCAAACACATCATCCAGATACCGCAAACGCGGCAGATACCGGTCAAGAACGGTCACATCCGCGCCCATACCCGCGGCAATCTTGGCGGCATGCGTGCCAACAACACCGCCGCCAATCACCAACACGCGGCCCGGTCCAACACCGGGCACACCGCCTAGCAAAACACCGCGCCCGCCATTGGCCTTTTGCAAGGTCCATGCACCAACTTGCGGCGCCAAACGACCCGCAACTTCGGACATCGGGGCTAGCAACGGCAGGCCACCACGGTCATCCGTCACCGTTTCATAGGCAATACATGTGGCACCCGACGCGATCAAATCCTCCGTTTGTGCCCGATCAGGCGCAAGGTGCAGATAAGTGAACAATATCTGGCCCTCGCGCAGCATCTTACGCTCGACGGGTTGCGGCTCTTTGACCTTCACGATCATATCGGCAACCGCAAACACCTCTGCCGCAGTGCCCACAATCGCCGCACCCGCAGTGACATAATCTTCATCCGTGAACCCGGCGCCTATGCCGCAATTGGTCTCGACGGTCACGGTGTGACCCGCATTTGCCGCCTCAAGCGCTGCGTTTGGTGTCATGCCAACGCGAAATTCCTGTGGCTTGATCTCTTTTGGACATCCGATGTGCATTTTGGGTCTCCTCCCAGAAGTAATATGGACGCACTATCTGCGCAGCTTCGTGCAATTTCACCTGATATTCTCTTGGCTGTTAGCGATATCTGTGGCAATAATCTGCGGATTGATGTAAATTACTGACAGGAACTTGCGTCCAATGGACCTGGATAGCATTGACCACCGAATCCTCGAAGTGCTGCAAAAAACCGGACGCATGTCCAATGCAGAACTGTCGGACCTGATCAACCTGTCGCCCTCGGCTTGCCACAGACGGGTGCAGCGCTTGGAAAAAGACGGGATCATCGGCGGCTATGTCGCCCTGTTGAACCCGCGCAAAGTGGGCCGCCCCACCACGGTTTTTGTCGAAATCACCTTGTCAGGTCAAGCCGACGAAGTGCTCGATGCGTTCGAGAAAGCGGTCGCAAAAGTCCCCGATGTGCTTGAATGTCATCTCATGGCGGGCACGGCGGACTACCTGCTCAAAGTCGTGGCAGGCGATACCGAAGACTTTGCGCGCATCCACCGTCGTTACCTCGCGACGCTGCCCGGTGTGCTGCAAATGCAATCATCGTTTGCGCTGCGCACCGTGCGACAAACAACCGCCCTTCCTGTCAGGCCTTAAACGCGCGCAATACATCCATCGCGGCGGCCACCACAGGATCATGGGTTTCTTTCAAAATGCTGACGCGGTCAAAACGGTTAGGGTCCGCATTCACGGCCTTGCGCAAAGCCGCACCAAAAGCCATGCGCAATTCGGTGCCAATATTAAATTTGCACACTTTTGACTCCAACGCCAATTCCCGCCGCTGCGCCACAGGCACCCCCGATCCACCATGAATAACCAGCGGCACATCCGTCACCGCCTCGATCATACGAATGCGCGGCATATCCAAACCGCCCTGTTTATCTTGCTGCAAATGCACGTTGCCCACGGAAATTGCCATCGCATCAACACCGCTATCACGGGCAAAAATCGCGGCCTCTTCGGGGTCGGTGCCTGCCGAATTTTCGCCATCGGCATAGCCCACAAACCCGATCTCGCCTTCACACGAAATCCCCGCAGCATGGGCCATCTGGGCAATGCGCGCCGTCTCGTCAATGTTCTGCGCCAAGGGCTTGCGCGACCCGTCATACATCAACGACGTGAACCCGGAATCCAACGCCTCTTGGCACTCTTCAAACGTATACCCGTGATCCAGATGTGCAACGACAGGCACGCCGGCACCCTCGGCCAGATGGCGAAACATTTTCCCCAGAACAGGCAGTGGCGTATGGGCGCGACACCCCGGACCGGCCTGCAAAATCACCGGACAGTCCAACGCCTCTGCCGCCGCCACATAGGCGCGCATATCTTCCCACCCCAAGGTGACCAAACCACCCACGGCATAGCCGCCCTTCAATGCAGGTTGCAGCACATCTTTTAGCGTAACCAGTGGCATATCAGCCCCTTACTTGAACTTGGCGATCATATCTTTGATGCCGGGAATGGTTTCGATCTGGGCGGCATGTGATGGCTGGAAAAATTGCACCAAACTGCGCTGGCTCAAACCCCCCAGAATGGTGAAATAATACATCTCGTAACCGGGCATCACGGCGCAGGGATGATACCCGCTTTTCAACATAATCGTGGAGCGATCCATCAACTGATAGGCATCCCCGGGCGCACCTTCTTCATGCTGAATAATCTGCACACCGGATCCGTGGTCCGGCTTGAACCGAAAATTATAGGTCTCGTCGTGACGGGTCTCGATGATAGTGCCATCCGCGTCCTTACGGTCAGTGTCGTGCTTATGGGCGGGAAATCCGGACCAGCCACCTTGCCCCACGGTAAACAACTCCGACACCAATAAACGACCCACCTTGTCGTGATATTTGGTGCCCAGAATATGCTTGATCTTGCGGTGCGTCTTGGTCTCGTCCGAGCCATATTGCACCTTGTCAATCTCCGGCACGCGCACGTCAAACGGCTCTAGCACCTTGTCATAACGGGCGCCTGCAATAAACACTTCGGCCGATGCGGACACACAAACAAACGTCACCTTGGCGCCGACAGGCACATAAACGCCCTCCGGCTCACCACCCCACACATCGCCCACACGGTTGCCAAGGGCGGTAAAATTCACCCCCTCGACCTCGACGTTCACGGTGCCGGTTGCGGGCACAATGCAAGTCTCATAGCCGGGCACCTGATAGGAAAACGCGTCTCCTTGCTTCAACATTACAATGTTAAAATAGTTCAGCGGCACGGTCGGATCATCCGCATCAACGATCGGCTTGTTCTGGTTGTCATGTGGCGCAATATGCATCGGTGGCGTCCTTCTTAACTAAGCGTCGGGCCAGAGTGGCTGGCAATAAAGTCTTCTAAATCTGCGGTATATGGCATGGCAGGGGCACAGCCCGGTTTGGCCACAACAATCGCGGCGCAGGCCGATCCTCGCAAAACCGCGCTTTCCAAATCATGGCCCGTAGCAATCGACGACAGCATTCCGGCCATAAAACTATCACCCGCACCCGTGGGCTTGATCGCGGTCACAGGGTAAATTCCGGTGCGCGTCTCGGCACCATCCGCAAAGGTCACCGCACCATGCTCGCCCATCTTATAGACAACAATCGCCGCTGAACTTGCGGCGAGATCGCGCGCCTTTTGCTGACCCAATTCTTTGCCGCCTGCCATAAAACCGAACTCGTCATCATTGCCAACAATCACATCCGACAAATCCCCCGCGCGGCTTAACACATCGGCCGCAACTTGCGCGCTCGGCCATGAATAGGGTCGGTAATCCACATCAAAAATAATCGGCAAACCCGCTGCGCGCGCCAGTTCAAACGCGCGAAACGCAGCCCCTCGCGATGGCTCAGCTGCAAACACTGTGCCCGCAGTGACCAGTGCGGAATATTGCGAAAAATCCACCGCCTCCACATCACCAACGGTCATTTCAAAATCTGCCGCCCCGTTGCGATAAATCACCGATTGATGTCCCGCCACGCGGCTCTCGTATAGGGCCAGTGAATTGCGCGCCTCGCCGCCCGCAACGCTCACATGTCCGGTGCCCACGCCGTAATGCGACAGCTTATTGACGCAAAACCGACCCACCGCATCATCCGACACGCGGGTCAATAACGCGGCTTTGCCACCCAGTTTCACAATCCCCGCCGCGATATTGGCCGACGATCCGCCCATATCGGCGGTAAAACTGGCAGCATCTTGGATGCCCACGCCCGGGGCAGGAAACAGATCCATGCCCACGCGCCCGACGACGATGAAATTATTGCCCGCTATGCCTTTGATGACATTCATCGCTTACACACCCTTGCGCTGCTGGGGCCGCGTGGATTCCCAATCGACATGGGCATCGCGGACCTTTGCATGTTCGGTCACATGCGGTGTGCCGACCTCCCACCATGCATGGCCCTGCGCTGTCCAGCCCTCATAGGGGTCCACCTTCATCACGATCACATAGGTCTTGTCGGATGCCTTTGCGCGCAAAAATGCTTGCGCCATTTCCGCAAGGTTCGACACGGTTTCTGCCGTGGCCCCCATCGCCTTTGCATGTGCCTCAAAGTCGACAGCAAACGGCTTGGTCGCGGTCGGCGTATCGGCAATCAAATTGTTGAAACTCTCGTTGCCGGTGTTGTTTTGCAACTTGTTGATCACCGCAAAGCCACCGTTATCCAGCACGCAGATGATCAGCTTTTTCTCGGTCAACACAGACGAATAAATGTCCGAATTCATCAACATATACGACCCGTCGCCGGTGAACACGATGGTGTCTTGCGCGGCTTGCGCCTCGGACTGCGCGATGCGCGCGCCCCAGCCACCGGCAATCTCGTAACCCATGCACGAAAACCCGAACTCGACATCCACCGTGCCTATCTCCAGCGTGCGCCAATTGGCCGTGACCTCGGCAGGCAAACCACCCGCTGCCGCCACAACACGATCGCGCGGATCGCACAGCGCATTGACCACGCCAATCGCTTGGGCATAGGAATTCGGCCCGTTGCCGTAACTCACATTCGCGGCCACATAATCCACCCACTTGGCGCGCTCGGCCTGTGCATGGGCGGTCCAATCCGCAGGGGCCACATAGTCACCCATCAACGCAGGCAGTGATTTTTTCGCATCCCCCACAACCGTGCGCGACATATGTTTCGCCGCATCATGGCGCCCCACATTCACGCCAATAATCCGTGCGTCATGATCAAACGCTGTCCATGACCCGGTGGTGAAGTCCTGCAACCTTGTGCCGACCGCCAAAATCACATCCGCCGCTTTGGCAATCGCATTGGCACTGTCCGATCCGGTCACCCCAAGTGGCCCGATATTCAGCGGATGCGTGTCCAGCATATTGGCGCGCCCCGCAATCGTCTCGACCACAGGTATCCCCGTGCTTTCAGCAAACGCGGTTAACTCCGCCACCGCACCGGCATATTGCACGCCACCGCCCGCAATAATCATCGGTCGCTTGGCGGTGGCCAATAGCGCCTTGGCCTCGGCCACCTCAATCTCGTCAGGGGCTTGGCTGCGCATCCGGTGCACCCGCTTTTCAAAGAATCGGGCAGGATAGTCATAGGTCCAGCCCTGCACATCCTGCGGCAGCCCGATAAACGCAGGCCCACAATCAGCAGGATCAATCATCGTGGCAATCGCGGCAGGCAACGACTGCAAAATCTGCGCCGGATGCGTGATCCGGTCCCAAAACCGGCTCACCGCCTTGAACGCATCATTGGTCCCCAAGGTGGGATTGCCAAAATGCTCCAGCTGCTGCAACACAGGGTCGGGCAGGCGGGTCATAAACCCGTCACCACATAGCATCAACATTGGCAAACGATTTGCATGGGCCAAGGCCGCAGCCGTCAACAAATTCGCGGTGCCAGGCCCCGCAGAGGCCGTGCAAAACATCATGCGACGGCGCAAATGATACTTGGCATAGGCCGCCGCGGCAAACCCCATACCCTGCTCGTTCTGGCCACGATATAGCGGCAAGGCCTCGCGATGATCATACAGCGCCTCGCCCAGACAGGTCACATTGCCGTGGCCGAAAATGCCAAAACCGCCCCCGAACAAGCGCACCTCTTTGCCATCCACAATCGTATATTGCGCCGCCAGATAACGGACGATGGCCTGTGCGGTGGTCAGGGTAAATGTATTCATTTGAGTGCTCATGCGTTTCAATCATTGACGGTGTTTCGATTCTTACGATACTAATTTTGCAACCGGTTGCAAACCGTAATTCAAGAATAGGACAGATCAATGACACAAATCGGGATCGGGATCATCGGCGGCGGCTATATGGGCAAGGCCCACGCGGTCGCCATGGCATCTGTCGGCGCGGTGTTTGAAACCACCCTGCGACCGCGCCTCGAAATGGTCTGTGCCACAAATGACGCCTCGGCCGAAAAATACCGCGCCGCCTACGGGTTTGCGCGCGCCACATCCGACTGGCGCACTCTGGTCGACGACCCCGCCGTCGAGGCCATCGTCATCGCCTCGCCGCAATCCACCCACCGCGAGATCGCCGAGGCCGCCTTTAAACTTGGCAAACCCGTTCTTTGCGAAAAACCGATGGGTGCCTCTCTCGCCGACAGCCGTGCAATGACCGACGCGGCAGCGGCGACAGGTGCCATCAACATGGTCGGCTTCAACTACATCCGCACCCCCGCCAGCCAATACGCGCGCCAGCTTATCGCATCAGGGGCCATCGGTGATGTCACATGGTTTCGCGGCGAACATACCGAAGACTTCCTTGCCGACCCTGCCACCCCCGCAAACTGGCGCACGACAGGTGCTGCCAACGGCACAATGGGCGATCTGGCCCCCCATATGCTCAACGCGGCGCTGGCTTTGATCGGGCCGATCACATCGCTCATCGCCGAAGTTGAAACCGTGCATCACACCCGTCCGGGCGGCACCGTCACCAACGATGATCACGGCCAAATGATGTGCCGCTTTGAAAACGGCGCTATGGGGGCGATGTATTTCAGCCGCATCGCGACAGGGCGCAAAATGGGCTATGCCTATGAAATCACAGGCACAAAGGGCGCGATCAAATTCGATCAAGAAGACCAGAACGCGATTTGGCTTTACAAGATGGACGGGGATGAGGCACAGCGCGGCTTTACCAAAATCCTGACCGGCCCCGCGCACCCCGACTACCTGCCATTCTGCCAAGGGCCCGGTCACGGCACCGGCTACCAAGACCAAATCATCATCGAGGCGAAAGACTTTCTCGACGCCATCGCCACGGGGCAAAATAAATGGCCAACCTTCCACGACGGGCTGGTCGTCAATCAAATCGTCGCTGCGGCATTGGCGTCCTCGGACACCAAGGCGTGGCAAACAGTTTCTGACTTTTGAAAGGGTCCGACATGACTATCCGCATCGGCAACGCGCCATGTTCTTGGGGCATCGAATTTGCCTCTGATCCATCCTACCCGACATGGCAATCAGTGCTGCAACAATGCGCCGGCGCTGGTTACAAAGGTATCGAGCTTGGCCCCATCGGGTACATGCCCGAAGAACCTGAAATCCTGCGTCAGGAACTTCTCAAAAACGACCTCGAAATCATCGGCGGCGTTGTGTTCCGCCCGTTCCACGACGCGGGCAAATGGGACGAAGTGCTTGATGCGTCCAAACGCACCTGCGAAGCCTTGGTCGCCCACGGCGCCGAGCATCTGGTTTTGATCGACAGCATCAGCCCGCGCCGCGCCCCCACCGCAGGGCGTGCATCAGAGGCCGTGCAAATGGATCCCGCCGAATGGGCGGCATTCCGCGACCGCATCGCGACAATTGCGAAAATGGGCACCGAAGACTACGGCCTCACCGTGGGCATGCATGCCCATGCCGCGGGCTTTATGGATTTTGAACCAGAGCTGGAAAAACTCTTGGACCAGGTTAGCCCCGACATCTTAAAAATCTGTTTCGACACCGGTCACCACTCCTATGCAGGCTACGATCCGGTGGCCTTTATGAAACGGCACATGAGCCGCATTTCCTACATGCACTTCAAAGACATCAACCCTGTGGTGAAGGCCGATGTGGTCGAAAACCGCACCGATTTCTACAAGGCCTGCGGGCAGGGTATCTTTTGCAATCTGGGGCAGGGCGACGTTGACTTCCCTGCCGTGCGGCAGGTCCTTTTGGATGCAAATTTCGAAGGCTGGTGCACCGTTGAACAGGACTGTGACCCGTCGATGCCGGGCACACCGCTGGAAGATGCGGCCGCAAACCGTGAATACCTGCAATCCATCGGATTTTGATTTTCGGCAGACGCAAATCATACGTGGATCATACGCAAATCATACACCCATTTTGAAGGGATACGACAGATGACAAAGCTAAATTGGGGCATGATCGGTGGCGGCGAAGGCAGCCAGATCGGCCCCGCCCACCGCCTTGGCGCACAGGCTGACGGCAACTTTATTCTGGCCGCAGGCGCGCTTGATCACGACGCCGAAAAGGGCCGCGCCTACGCGCAATCTTTGGGCGTTTCCGCCGACCGCGCTTACGGCGATTGGCGCGAAATGTTGGCAGGCGAGGCGGGCCGCGACGACCGCGTCGATCTGGTCACAGTGGCCACGCCAAACTCCACCCACTTTGAAATTACCAAGTCTTTTCTAGAGGCTGGCTTCAACGTGCTGTGCGAAAAGCCGATGACAATGACCGTCGAGGAAGGCGAAGAGATCGTCAAAATCGCCGCAAAATCGGGCAAGACTTGTGCCGTAAATTACTGTTATTCCGCCTATCCGATGGTGCGCGAAATGCGCCACATGGTGCGCTCTGGTCAGGTCGGCAAGGTCCGCCTGATTGTCACAAACTTTAGCCACGGCCACCACGGCGACGCGACAGACGCGGACAATCCTCGCGTGCGCTGGCGCTACGATCCCGCGATGGCAGGTGTCTCCGGACAATTCGCCGACTGCGGCATCCACGCCCTGCACATGGCCAGTTTTATCGCTTGTGATCAGGTGGTTAGCCTGTCCGCAGATTTCGCCAGCACGATCCCTAGTCGCACATTGGAAGACGACGCCATGGTCAATTTCCGCATGTCCGGCGGCACCGTTGGCAGGCTTTGGACCAGCTCTGTGGCGATCGGACGCCAACACGGGTTTGACATTCAGGTGTTTGGCGAAACCGGCGGAATGCGCTGGGCTTCCGAGCAACCCAACCAAGTCTACTACACCCCGGTCGGCGGCCGCACCCAGATCATGGAAAAAGGCGAAGGATCGCTATCGGACGAGGCAAGCCGCCTGAGCCGCGTCGCCATCGCCCACCCCGAAGGTTTCCCCTTGGCCGTCGCCAATATCTACGTCGATCTGGCCGCCACAATTCGCGGCGAGACCCGCGACGGGTTGCCCACGGCACAGGACGGATTGCGGTCGATGGCCGCGGTGCATCAAGCGGTGGCATCGGCCAAGAATGACGGCGCTTGGGTCGATGCGCGGCCACCGATGTATCGTAAATAAACGATTTAAAGCACAGGCTAAAGGACGGGGCGCAATGTGCCCCGTTCGACTACCGAGCATGGAAACAACCGCGCCTCGGGATAGCGGTCCGGTTCTTCCAGCATTGCTGCAATCAGCTCGACAGACGAGTTCACGATCTGGCGGATCGGCTGGTGAATGGTGGTCAGGTCGATGTTTTCCCAGCCCGCCATTTCCATGTCATTCAACCCGATGATGCCCACATCACCCGGCACATTCAGGCCGCTGTCTTTCAGCGCGCTTAGCGCACCGATGGACAAAACATCATCACCGCAAAAATACGCCTCTTGCGGGGCGTCTTGGGCGAGGCGCAGCATCTCGCGGCGCCCGGCATCAAACGAATAGGCATCGGCATATGACACCGAAAGCGTGATATCGGCGCGTTCTTTGAGGACCTCTTCAAAGCCTTTCAAACGGTCTTGGGTCGAGGTCGCAGATTGCGGCCCCCCCATGAACCCGACACGCTTATAGCCCCGTTCAATCAGCGTCCGCGCCACCATGCGCCCGCACTCGACGTTATCAATGCCAACGACATGGACCGAGGGCGCCGAGGAGTAGCGGCCAAATGTATGCACTACCGGCACGTTCTGGTCGCGGAACGCTTTCGAGAACCCTGGCGGCAAAGTCGATGAGGCCACAATCACGCCGTCGACTGAATATTGGCGCATCATACGGACCGAATTTTGCGGGTCGGTTTCATCGGATAGATTGACCAAAAGCGGGCGCAATCCGCGCTCTTGCAGGCCACGGGTGAACTGATCAAAAACCGCCAAAAAGATCGGATTGTGAAAATTGTTCGAGATCAGCCCGATCATTTTTGTGCGCCGCGTCGTCAAACTGCGGGCCAGAACATTGGGACTATACCCCAGTTCAATAGCTGCTTTTTCCACCCTGCTGCGCATTTTTGCAGAAACAGAGGCCCCATCGGTAAAGGTGCGCGAGACGGCAGAGCGCGAAACACCTGCGCGCACGGCGACATCTCTTAGCGTAGCGACCATTGATGAGGCGTCCTTTCTTGCAGGGGGGTTGTGCACTTGTAGCGAAGGTTCATCGTGGTTGCAGTATGAAAATTTGAATCTGTTTTTGCAACCGGTTGCAAAGTAAATGGAATCATGCTTTCTTTGCGTCAAGGTCGTGGGATTCTGATGAACCTACGTCCGAGGGAACAAAAATTTTCTGGGAGGAAGACATGAAATCCACATTTAAAACGATGCTTTTGTCGACCGCAGTTGCGGCAACATCTTTGATGGGCGCGACGGCTGTTATGGCAGATAGCAACGGCGACGACCTGAATTACATCCTTGTAAGCCACGCACCTGATTCCGATAGCTGGTGGAACACCGTCAAGAACGGTCTTGCACTTGCTGGCGAACAGATGGACGTGAATGTCGAATATCGCAACCCGCCAACCGGCGACCTTGCCGACATGGCGCGGATCATCGAGCAGGCGGCAGCGTCAAGCCCGGATGGGATTATCACAACGCTGGCCGACTTTGACGTTCTGTCCGGCCCGATCCGCGCGGCTGTTGATCAAGGTATCGATGTGATCATCATGAACTCCGGCTCGCCGGCGCAAGCCGCAGAAGTTGGCGCATTGATGTATGTGGGCCAGCCGGAATATGACGCGGGTCTTGCCGCAGGTCAGCGCGCATCGCGTGATGGTGTGCAATCATTCCTTTGCGTGAACCACTATATTTCGTCACCATCTTCAACCGAGCGTTGCCAAGGTTTCGCCGACGGTCTGGGTGTGGAACTGGGCAACCAGATGATCGATTCCGGTCAAGATCCATCCGAGATCAAGAACCGTGTTCTGGCCTATCTTTCGGCCAATCCTGAAACCGACGCAATCCTGACGCTTGGGCCAACATCGGCTGATCCGACCATCCTTGCGCTGGAAGAAAACGGCATGGCTGGCGACATCTACTTTGGCACATTTGATCTTGGCGAAGAGATCGTCAAAGGCCTGAAGTCCGGCATCATCAACTGGGGCATCGACCAGCAGCCGTTCTTGCAGGCTTACTTGCCGGTCGTCGTTTTGGCCAACTTTGACCGCTACGGCGTTCTGCCAGGCAATAACATCAACTCGGGTCCGGGTTTTGTGACGGCTGACGCATTGGCGAAAGTCGAAGAGTTCGCGGGCGAGTTCCGTTAAGTTGACTTGAGCAAAGCCGGCCTTGGCTTGTGCTGGGGCCGGCTTTTTTTATGGAAATTTCAGGAAAGACAGAGGCCAAGATCATGTCAGACGCCAGCACCAATGACGACGAACGAATTAAGGAAATGTCCGGCCTGCGCCGCGCCATGATCCGCCCCGAATTGGGCGGTATGGTTGGCACGGTTGCGGTGTTCACATTCTTCCTGCTTTTTGCTTTCGACAGCGGCATGTTCAGCGCCCAAGGCGTGATGAACTGGTCTGTCGTCTCGGCCCAGTTCATGATTATTGCCGTCGGCGCTTGTTTGCTGATGATCGCGGGCGAATTTGACCTATCGGTCGGCTCGATGATCGGTTTTGCCGGCATGATGATAGCGGTGTTTTCGATTACGCTTGGTTGGCCGATGTGGATGGCGATTATCGTCACCTTTGTGATTTGTATCGCCTTTGGCGCGCTCAATGGTTTCATTGTTGTGCGCACCGGATTACCCAGCTTTATCGTGACACTTGCGACCTTGTTTATCCTGCGCGGCTTTACGATTTTCATTCCGCAGACATTGGAGCGTAAGACCATTATTGGTGGCCTGCGCGAAGCCGCAGAAGGCGATTGGTTGGCCCCGATATTTGGCGGCAAAATCTTGACCGGGTTCTTTCAGTGGCTCGGCGATATGGGTGTGATTGGTGTGTTTACCCGCGGCAACCTAGAGGGCAAGCCGGTTGTTGACGGCATCCCGATGTTGATCGTCTGGGCGCTGGGCCTTGTGGTGTTTGGGCATATCCTGTTGACGCGCACCCGGTTTGGGAACTGGATTTTTGCGGCAGGTGGCGATGCACAAGCGGCCCGTTATGCGGGTGTGCCGGTGGACCGCGTAAAGATCATGATGTTTATGTTCACGGCCTTTGTGGCGACGGTTTTTGCGGTCAGTCAGGTGATGGAATTCGGCTCGGCGGGATCAGACCGCGGTGTGTTGAAGGAATTTGAGGCAATCATTGCGGTGGTGATCGGGGGCGCATTGCTCACCGGTGGCTATGGCTCTGTCGTTGGGGCGGCACTGGGGGCGTTGATCTTTGGCGTGGTGCAGCAGGGGCTGTTCTTTGCCAATGTGGAAAGCTCGTTGTTCCGCGTGTTTCTTGGGGTGATCTTGCTGTTTGCGGTCATCCTGAACACCTACATCCGTCGCATGATCACAGGGGAGCGTTAATATGACTGATCCAATTATCCGTATGAAGGGCATCGAAAAGCACTTTGGTTCTGTGATTGCGCTGGCAGGTGTGACCGTCGATTTTTATCCTGGCGAATGTCACTGCCTTTTGGGTGACAACGGCGCGGGCAAATCGACGTTTATCAAAACCATGTCGGGGGTGCACAAGCCCACCAAAGGCACGATCGAGTTTGAAGGGCAGGCGATGAATTTTGCCGACCCCCGCGATGCGATTGCCGCAGGGATTGCCACGGTTTACCAAGACCTTGCGATGATCCCGTTGATGTCGGTCAGCCGTAACTTTTTTATGGGCAACGAGCCTACGAAAAAAATCGCGGGGATATCGTTCTTTGACCATGAGCACGCCAACGAAGTGACCATGTCGGAGATGCGTGCCATGGGCATCAACCTGCGTGGCCCTGACCAAGCGGTTGGCACACTGTCGGGCGGTGAACGCCAGACCGTTGCGATTGCACGCGCTGTGCATTTTGGCGCCAAGGTGCTGATTTTGGACGAGCCGACATCGGCCTTGGGTGTGCGCCAGACGGCAAATGTTTTGGCGACTGTTGATAAGGTGCGCAAGCAAGGGATTGCGGTTGTGTTTATCACGCACAACGTGCGGCACGCGATGGCAGTCGGTGACCGCTTTACGGTGCTGAACCGCGGCAAAACCTTCGGCACCGCAGAGCGCGGTGAAATCACGCCAGAGGAGTTGCAAGACATGATGGCGGGCGGCGAAGAGCTGGCCACGCTTGAAGGATCACTTGGCGGCACGGTCTAAACAGGCTTGCATCTGCGCGTCAGCTATTGCGCAGATGCCCGACACGTGGCACCAGATTTGAAGTGAATGATCTGGTGAGGACACATACATGAAACGAGGATTGCTGGCGCTTTTGATGGCCTATGTGCTGTCGCAGTTTTACCGTGCGTTTCTGCCTGTTCTGGCACCGGTCTTGGCGATTGATATCGGGGCGACCCCGGATGATTTGGCCCGCGCTTCCGGTATCTGGTTTTTGATGTTTGCGGCGATGCAGATCCCTGTTGGCACGGCGCTGGATAGCATTGGACCGCGCAAGATTGCGGCGATATTGTTTATTTTTGGCGGCGCGGGGGGCGCGTTGCTCTTTGGTTTTGCACAGACGCCTGCGCATGTGATAATCGCGATGGGTTTGATCGGCATCGGCTGTTCGCCGGTCCTGATGGCGTCTTACTACATTTTGGCACGCAGCTATGCGCCGGCGGTTTTTGGTAGTTTGGCCGGTGCAATGATCGGGTTCGGGACCTTGGGCAATCTGGCGGGCTCTGCGCCGCTGGCGTGGTCTGTGCAGACCTTTGGCTGGCGCGAAAGCATGTTGGGCTTGGCGGTCATATCTTTGGCTGTGGGGCTGTTGTTGCTAACGGTGGTCCGCGATCCTGCACGGCTTGCAACCACCGAGCGTGGATCGGTTTTGCAGCTGTTGAAAATGCCTGCTCTTTGGCCGATCATGGCGATGATGCTGGTGAATTATGCGCCCGCTGCCGGGCTGCGCGGCCTTTGGGCGGGGCCCTATATGGCGGATGTTTTTGCAGCGGACGTGGGTGTGATCGGGCGCGTTACCTTTGTGATGGGCGTCGGCATGATTTTAGGTAGCTTTCTGTTTGGCCCGCTTGAGCGGTTTTTCAAAACTCGTAAATGGGTGATTTTTGCGGGCAATGTGTCGGGTCTTTTGGCGCTGGCGGCTTTAATGGCGATGCCGGATTATTCGGTCGCATTTGGCACTGCGATGTTGGCAATCATCGGTATTTCAGGCTCCTCATTTCCGGTCATTATTGCCCATGCCAAAGCGTTCTTTCCGGCGCATTTGACAGGGCGCGGTGTGACGCTGATGAACCTGTTTGGCATCGGTGGGGCCGGCATCATGCAATTTGCATCAGGCCCGATTTATGCCGCATCCAAAACCGACACAGCGACCGACGCCTATGTGGTTCTGTTCGGGGTTTTCGCGGCTTTGATCGCCCTTGGACTGCTTGCCTATCTGTGGTCACAAGACCGTATCGACTAAGCCCTTTTCCTTGGGGCCAAGGCGCGGTAAGAGGCGTCATTCACATCAAGGAAGCAACAAATGGGTTATAATATCGTCATCGTCGGCGCCACAGGCAATGTGGGCCACGAAATGCTGAACATCCTCGCAGAGCGCGAGTTTCCGATCGATAAGATCGCCGTTCTTGCCAGCCGTAAATCGCTGGGAACGGACGTTAGCTTTGGCGATAAAACCCTAAAAACCCAAGACCTTGATACCTTCGATTTCAAAGGCTGGGACATGGCGTTGTTTGCCGTTGGCTCTGACGCGACCAAAAAATACGCGCCGATTGCGGCCAAATCGGGCTGCGTCGTGATCGATAACTCTTCGCTATATCGCTATGATCCGGAGATTCCGCTGATTGTGCCGGAAGTGAACCCCGAAGCGATTCATATGTATAAGAACAAGATGATCATCGCGAACCCGAACTGTTCAACCGCACAGATGGTGGTGGCTCTCAAGCCGTTGCATGACCGCGCCAAGATCAAGCGCGTTGTTGTCAGCACCTACCAGTCGGTTTCCGGCTCTGGCAAGGCGGCGATCGATAGCCTGTGGAACGAGACCAAGGCGATTTATAACCCGACCGACAATCGCGGGATCCATTACACCAAGCAGATCGCATTTAATGTGATTCCGCATATCGATGTGTTTATGGACAGCGGCGATACCAAAGAAGAATGGAAGATGGTCGCCGAGACCAAAAAAATCATTGATACGTCGATAAAAGTCACCGCGACATGCGTGCGTGTGCCTGTCTTTGTTGGCCACTCCGAAGCGGTGAACATCGAATTTGAAGAGTTTCTGGACGAGGACGAAGCCCGCGACATCCTGCGTGAAGCCCCGGGGATCATGGTGATCGATAAGCGTGAAGATGGCGGCTATGTCACACCTATTGAATGCGTCGGCGACTTTGCCACATTCATTAGCCGTATCCGTCAAGACGTAACGGTCGAGAATGGTTTGAACCTGTGGTGCGTGTCCGACAACCTGCGCAAAGGGGCGGCCTTGAACGCTGTGCAAATCGCGGAACTCCTGGGTCGTGAGTGCTTGAAAAAAGGCTGACTATTCAAACGGCTCGAAGATGTCACCCGTGGCGTGTTCGGGCGGTGCGGGCATACGATGTTCCAGCCATTGATGCGGGTGGTTCGGGAACGGCGCATGAAAACGGCGCATCAGTTTACTGTAGCTGAAGCCCAGCTCGGACGCCTTGCAGATGCGTCTGTCGCTTGGCCAATCGTGCAAGGCCAGTCCACCGCCCGCAATGCGCAAAATATAGCCCTTTTGCCGCAAGCGTTGATCGAGATCAGCCCAATCTGTTGCGTGTGCAAGATCACTTGCGAGGCGCGCGCGTAAGGGCGCGAGGAGCTGCTCATCCGCCCTGACAGGCGGTTTCGCGTTGTTTGCGCGCGCGATTTCTTTCGCCAGCGCGCAGCGCACCAGTTGACCAAGCGAGATGTCATGTGTGACCGCAAGGTCAAGCGCTGCAAGCCGCAGTGGTGAGCCAAGGAAGATGGTGCAGGTTTCACGTTTCATGTACGCGAGCAAACACCAGCGAGGTAAAAGTATCGTTAAAGCCGCTTTGCGCGCAGCGTGTGAGGGTCTGTATTGCAGGTCAATCTGCTTTTTGCGTTGGCCGCCTCAAAGCAAAATTCAGGATGGATGGAGCAACCAGCGTCGCGATCGCGAGATCAACCTGGCGTTCATGTTCTCTTATCGTTCGGGCCTAGATGGCGACGAAATTTCGCGAATGAGGATCAAAGGTTTCAATTTCACCTTTGCCGATTTCGTTCCAGACGCCGTGTAACGACAGCGTTTCTGCATCTACCGCGTCTTTCACAAAAGGAAAGCTCATCAGATTCTCGAGTGATACCAGAATGGCCTCTTTCTCCAACGCCTGTTTGCGCGTCGCGTCGTCCCCCACGGGCAGTCGGTCAAAGCCCGGCCGCAAAATATCCATCCAGCGCCCGACAAAGCTGGATTTTTCCTCCAGCTCGGGTGCATTGCCCGAACACATGTCGTAGCAGCCCTCAACGCCGCCGCAGCCAGAGTGCCCCAAGACAATGATATGGCTGACTTTGAGCGCTGTGACCGCATATTCGATCGCCGCCGAGGTGCCGTGTTGCGCCCCGTCGGGGTGATAGGCAGGCACCAGATTGGCGATGTTGCGGTGGATGAAAAATTCGCCCTGATCAGCCCCGAAAATCGCCGTGACATGCACCCGGCTGTCGCAACACGAAATGACCATCGCACGCGGTCGCTGCCCCTCGTCGGCAAGCCTGCGATACCAGCTCTTGTTCTCGGCATAGGTGGTCGCCTTCCAGCCATGATAGCGTTGCACCAGATATGCAGGAAGGGGGCGGGCAAATTTCATAGGGCAACTCCAAAAGTGATGTTGTCAAAGCTTATACTGCATTTGCATGAAATTGGATAAATTTCAATTGGCTGTTTCACTTTCTGAAAACCATCATGCACTAGAAAATTGGTATGGAACATAATCATACACAATTTGCGGCTCTCACCGCACCCGCCCGTCCCAGTGCCACAGTGACCCACTTGCGGTGCCGTGAAATGATGCGTTTGGACTATGAACCAGTGGAGCATATTTTTGCGAGCAAGGGGGAACATGAAGCCGAAGAGATGGTTTGCCGCGTGCTGGAAGACATCGCCTATAAGCTGGATGCGCTGCAATGTGCAAAGGCCGCCCATTCGTTTGATGGCATCATGAAGCCGGCCCGCCGCATCGTGACTGTTGGCGCGCAAATCGGCCTGACGGATGTGATCGAGGCGGCGGCACATGTCACCCGCTGCGCCGAGCAGGGCGACGGTGTTGCGCTTAGCGCTACGGTTGCGCGTCTCGAAAGGGCCTTTGACGTGGCTGTCACCCAAGTTTGGCGCTACCGCGAACGGCATTAACGGTGATTGCAACTTGCGGTCCGGCGGGTCATCTTTGCGTGGAATTCACCGCTAAGGATACCACATGCCGCTTGCTTTTGCCGCCGCCGATACCCCGTCCGTTGATCTTTATATCATAGGCCCCGAAGATTTGGCGCAACTGCCAAAACCTGCGCGGGCTTGGGCGCAAACCAACGGTTTTACCGGAGCGCTGGGGCAGGTCCTGACCGTGCCGGATGCAAAAGGCGCATTGGACTGTGCGGTGATCGGTTATGGCACGGCTGCGACGCGCGCGCGCGGGCGGTTTTTTGTCGGGGCCGCGGCGCGTAAATTGCCAGTGCATATCTACCGCATTGTGACCGATTTACCTGTCGCGGCGCTGGAAGAGGCCGCCTTGGGCTGGCTTTTGGAAAGCTACCGTTTTGACCGCTATGTGCGCCCTGCCGCCGATCCGGCGATGCTAGTCGCACCCGTTGGGATCGACGCAGACCGTATCGCGATTATCGCCGAAGGCGAGGCGCTGTCGCGCCATCTGATCAACACGCCGGCCTCCGATATGGGGCCTGCCGAGTTGGAAGATGCCTTTCGTGCGCTAGCCAAGCAACATGAGGCGGCAGTGAACGTCATTGTGGGTGACGACCTGATTTCTGGAAACTTTCCGATGATCCACGCGGTCGGGCGCGCCTCGACCCGCGAGCCGCGATTGTTGGATATGCGCTGGGGGGACAGTGGCCCGCAGTTGACCTTGGTGGGCAAGGGCGTGTGTTTTGATACTGGCGGTTTGAATATCAAGCCGGGTGCCAGCATGGGGTTGATGAAGAAAGACATGGGCGGTGCGGCGACCGTGCTGGGCCTTGCGCATATGATCATGGCGCTGGGGCTTAAGCTGCGCCTGCGCGTGCTGGTGCCCGCCGTCGAGAATGCGATCGACGGCAATGCGTTTCGGCCACAGGACATTTTGACCAGCCGCAAAGGGCTGACGGTCGAGATTAATAATACCGATGCGGAAGGGCGGCTCGTTTTGGCGGATGCGCTGACGCTGGCAGACGAGGACGAGCCCGATCTTGTGATATCGATGGCCACATTGACAGGGGCTGCCCGCGTCGCGGTCGGGCCGGATATTTCGCCGTTTTTTGCCGATGATGATGCCCATGCCGCGGCGATTGCGGTGGCGGCGGCACGGATCGCCGACCCGGTTTGGCGGCTGCCGTTTCATACCCCCTATGAGACCATGATCGAGCCGGGCATCGCAGATCTGGACAATGCGCCTTCGGGCGGATTTGCCGGTTGCATCACCGCCGCCTTGTTCTTGCGCCGCTTTGTCGAAAGCCCCTATGTGCATTTTGACATTTATGGCTGGAACCCGCGTGCCGCACCAGCGCGTCCCAAAGGCGGTGTTGGCATGGGCGCCCGCGCGGTGCTGGAGGCCTTGCCACAGTTGCTGGCACTATGACCGACCGGCGGCTTTTGGCGGCCAACGGGCGTGTGGCGGCGGCTTGGCTTAAGGGGCAGGTCGCGGCTGACAGCTATGTGGACGGGGTCGCGCAATCGGTTGTCGTGCCAGTGGCTGATTTACGCGAGCGTCCCGATGGGCCGCGTGCGCGCCAGCTTTTGCTTGGCGCTGCGGTAAGTGTGTTTGAAGTGAAAGACGGCTGGGCCTTTGTGCAAGCAGCAGATGGATATGTTGGCTATTTGGCCGCCACCGCACTCGGCGAGGCGGTAAATCCCACGCATTTTGTGGCCACCCCCGCGACCCATGCTTATTCTGATGACACCTTCAAATCACCCGATCTTGCGGCACTGCCCTTTGGCGCGCGGCTTGTCGTAACTGACGAGCGACGCAAATTTTTCGAAACGCCACAAGGGTTTATCCCCAAATCGCATCTGCGCCCAATCGCGCAACCCTTCACCGATCCCGCGACAGTGGCGCAGATGCACTATGGCGTGCCTTACCTTTGGGGCGGCAACTCAACACGCGGGATCGACTGCTCGGGGCTGATTGCCGCTGCGTTGACGGGGTGCGGCATGGCCTGTCCCGCAGATAGTGACATGCAACAAGATACGCTTGGCACGGCGCTGGCCGATGATGCGCCATTGCGGCGGGGTGATCTGCTATTCTGGGCGGGCCATGTCGGCATGATGGTCGACGCCGACACCTTGATCCACGCCAATGCGCATCATATGGCCACCGCATATGAACCGGTTGCGCGTGCGATTTTACGGATCAAGGCGCAGGGCGACGGCGATGTCACGGCGCGCAAACGGCTTTAATCAACGATGCGGATCAGCGCGCGCTCCAGGGTCAAAAGCACTTGGTGCAGGTCATTGCCGCGTTTCAGGATTTGGCCGTCGATGCCGATCAACACATATTGCCCTTGTTTCAGGCGTAATTTGGGGTGTTTTTCCAGCTTGTAAACCGGATTTTCAGCGGTGCGTTTGAAAACCGAGAAAGCAGCAAAATCGCGCAGGAACGACAGTCCGTAGTCGCGCCATTCGCCGGCAGCCACCATGCGCCCGTAAAGCCCCATCAGCACATTCAATTCGGTGCGATGAAAGGCTATCTGTTCAGGTGCTACGTGATGAAGCGGGGTAGGCGGCTGCGGTATCATACCCCAGACTTGCGCCCTTTGGCGGCAAAATCAAGGATGCCGTCTTGATGTTGCCACAAAAGCGCCCGAAACAGGTCACGCTTGGTCCCTAATCTGGCCAAGATCATGGGGCAATAAGGGTGCATAACGAATGGTTCCTGAGGTGACGTTTTTATAGCCCCCACCCAGTACGCCGCTTCAGGGCCTTCGTTTAACCCCCCTACATTACCCGCAGCTTATCTGCGCAATCTTGGCATCTGGTCCGATGTGAAAATTCATCCGCGTGGGGCGGAAATCTTGGGTGACAATGGTGCTTGGGCGCAGGACCCGCACTTCGCCCAAAATCAGGACCCGTTCCAGTGCGGTCGCGTCCTGATCAAGCAGTGTCTGATACTTGGCGGCCCCGCATGTATCCGCGACCCCCACCGGCAGCCGCTGCACAATCGGCGTTGGCACAGCAGACGTGCAGGCCGCAAGAACCGTAAGAACAACCAGTTTTTTCATAAGCACAGATTGCGTCGCCCGCGCCCGCTTTGGCAAGGCGGGAAAATTGCCAAACTTCGCCTTTTTGGCAACCCTTGCTTGAATGTCGCACCAGATTGTCAGAACCTGTCCCAAACACAAATGGGATGAGACCGATGATGCGAACACGCGCTGCGGTGGCTGTTGCCGCCGGACAACCACTTGAAATTATGGACGTGAACCTTGAAGGGCCGCGCAAGGGCGAGGTTCTGGTCGAGATCAAAGCGACCGGTCTGTGCCACACCGATGAATTCACCCGCTCAGGCGATGATCCCGAGGGAATTTTTCCCGCGATTTTGGGCCATGAGGGCGCAGGCGTCGTGATCGAGATTGGCGAAGGCGTGACCAGCCTTGCAGTCGGTGATCATGTGATCCCGCTTTACACACCCGAATGCCGTGAATGCGAATATTGCCTGAACCCGAAAACCAACCTATGCCAATCGATCCGCAGCACCCAAGGCCAAGGCCTGTTGCCCGATGGATCAACCCGTTTTTCCATGCTGGATGGCACGCCAATCCATCACTACATGGGCTGCTCGACTTTCGCCAACCACACTGTCGTGCCGGAAATCGCGCTGGCCAAAGTGCGTAAGGACGCGCCGTTCGACAAAATCTGTTACATCGGCTGCGGCGTCACCACGGGTATCGGCGCGGTGATCAATACCGCCAAGGTCGAGATTGGATCAAAGGCGATCGTCTTTGGTCTGGGCGGCATTGGCCTGAATGTGATTCAAGGGCTGCGCCTTGCGGGGGCTGACCAGATCGTTGGCGTGGACCTGAACGAAGGCAAAATCGAGATGGGAACCCGCTTTGGCATGACCCATTTTGTGAACCCGTCCAAGGTCGAGGGTGATCTGGTGGCACATCTTGTTGAATTGACCGGCGGCGGGGCCGATTACACGTTTGACGCCACGGGCAATGTGAACGTGATGCGCACCGCTTTGGAGGCATCGCACAAGGGCTGGGGCGAGAGCATTATCATTGGCGTGGCGCCTGCGGGTGCCGAAATTTCGACCCGTCCTTTCCAATTGGTCACAGGTCGAAGCTGGCGCGGCACGGCCTTTGGTGGCGCGTCAGGTCGCACCGATGTGCCCAAAATTGTTGATTGGTATATGGATGGCAAGATAGAGATCGACCCGATGATCACCCATAAGCTGAAGCTGGAAGACATCAATCACGGGTTCGAGTTGATGCATCAAGGCAAATCCATTCGGGCGGTTGTCGAGTTTTAACCGACCTGTCGAAATGCAAAGGGCCGGTCAAACGACAGCGCCCTTTGCTGTTCCGGGCTTGTATTGGCGCGCATTTTGCGTAACTTAGAACTATTCTAATGTGAGGGCTTGAGCATGATCCCAGGGTTTGCAAATCGTCGCCGTTTTCGCGATTTGGCGGAGCAGGAAATTTTGGCTTTGGCGATTTCGTCCGAGGAAGACGACGCGCGGATTTATCGCAGTTACGCCGAGATGCTGCGCAAAGACTTTCCCGCAAGTGCCGCCGTTTTTGACGGTATGGCCGTCGAAGAAGATGACCATCGCAGGCGTCTGATCGACCTGCATGTGGCGCGCTTTGGCGAGGTAATCCCGCTGATCCGGCGCGAGCATGTCTCGGGGTTTTACGCCCGTCGTCCGGTCTGGCTGGTCGAAAACCTCGGGTTGGAGCGGATCCGCGAAGAAGCCGCCCAAATGGAACAGGACGCCGAACGGTTTTACCGCGCCGCCGCCGCCAAGACGACCGATGCCGCGACCCGCAAGCTGCTAGGCGATTTGGCAGTCGCAGAGGCGGGCCACTCAGAACATGCCACGCATCTGGAAGACAAACACCTTGATGCAGACGAACGCAGCGCCGAGGAAAGTGCAGCGCACCGTCAGTTCATTCTGACATGGGTGCAGCCCGGCTTGGCGGGGCTGATGGACGGGTCGGTGTCGACCTTGGCGCCGATTTTCGCGGTGGCCTTTGCCACGCAGGATACATGGACCACCTTCCTTGTGGGGTTGGCGGCATCCGTGGGTGCGGGCATCTCGATGGGCTTTACAGAGGCCGCATCTGACGACGGTCAAATCTCGGGGCGCGGCTCGCCGATCAAACGCGGAATCGCAGCAGGTGTGATGACCACATTGGGCGGTTTGGGGCACGCCTTGCCCTATCTGATCACGGACTTCTGGACCGCGACGACAGTTGCCCTTGTGGTGGTGTTCGTCGAGCTTTGGGCGATCGCATGGATTCAGAACCGCTATATGCAGACCCCGTTCTGGCGGGCGGCATTTCAGGTGGTTTTGGGCGGCACATTGGTCTTTGCGGCAGGCGTGATCATCGGGTCGGGATAAAGCGTATAGACCATCGTTGTGGCGGCGCGAAACCCGAACACATGGCGCAGCGGGCCGAGATGATGCGTGTCTGTTGCCACAAATCCGATCCGTTCATAAAGTGCGCGCGCGCGTGGGTTGGTGTCGATGACATCCAGCCTGACGCAGCGGTAGCCGCGTCTGCGCGCCTCTGCGATGATCGCCTTTAACAGCGCGCTGCCCACACCCTGACCGCGTGCGGCTTGGGCCACAAATATGCCGTCCATCAAAAATCGTTTGTTGTCGGTGTCGCGCTCTAGCAATGATAAAAGGATCGCCCGCCACATGGCCCCGATCCAGCCATAGTGCCGCGCAAGATCGCGAAATGTGCCGTCGACCAATGCCCCATCAAGTGTCTTGAACCCCGCAACACCCAATAGCTGGCCAGCCTGACTATGGGCGCAGATTGCGTGATCGGCATCAAGAACGGCCTCGATAAACCCCAAGGCCTTCGGAGTTGGGTGCATCACGCGGCCCAGTTTGGCCCCAAAGGCCTGCCAATACAGTGCGGCGACCGCAGACCGGTCATGGGTCGGAATACCGGTGCTGATGATCACAGGCCGAACTCTGAAAACGGGATGAAATGCACCAGATCGCCGGGCTGGATATTTTGGGCGTCATCGGGTAATTCAACCAGCCCCGTGGCCCATGACAGGCCCGAAACCCGCCCCGATCCTTCGGAGCCAAAGGCCATGACTTTTCCATCCTCGATGCGGGCGCGGATGTATTCGCGTCGCCCCGCCTTTTTGGATTTAGTAAAACCCGCAGGCAACGCATAACCCTGCGGTGCCGTCCAGATGCCACCTGCCAGTACGCGCAGTGCGGGGCGTGCGAAAACCAAGGCGCAGACCAGTGCCGCGACCGGATTTCCGGGCAGTCCAAGCACCGGCGTGTCGGCCCAGACCCCCAAGGCCAGCGGACGCCCCGGTTTCATCGCGATCCGCCACAGCGCGAGAGACCCCGTGCCGTCCAGAAGTGCGGACATATGGTCCTCGTCACCCGCCGACGCGCCGCCAGAGGTCAGGATCACGTCACAACGTGCGGCGGCCTTATCAAGCGTTTTACGCAGCGTTTTTCGGTCGTCAGGCGCGCAACCCAGATCAACCACCTTGTGCCCCCACGCCCGCGCCACTGCGCACAACATGGGGCGGTTGGCGTCATAGATTTGATGGTCGCGCGCTGGCTGTCCCGCTTGCGCCAATTCATCGCCGGTCGACAAGACCCCGACGCGCAAACGCCGCCGCACCTGCACATGACCCACACCTGCGGCTGTCATTGTGCCCAAATCTGCGGCGGTCAAAACCCGCCCCGCTGGCAGGATCATTTGCCCGGCGATCATATCTTCGCCCGCTTTGCGCGCATTGGCCCCTTGGCGCAGTGGCCCGTGAAACAATAGCAGATCACCACCCACGGCGGTGTCTTCTTGCAAGACGACTGTATCAACGCCCTTTGGCAAAGCGGCCCCCGTCAAAACCCGAATGGCTTGCCCCGCCATGACAGTGCCGTCAAACGGATCACCCGCTGCGGCCCGCCCTGCCAGCAAGGTAAACCGCTGCGCGCCCGCAGGCGCGGGACCGGTAAAGCCGTAGCCATCAACGGCGGAATTCGGGGTCGGCGGGTGCGCGCGAACCGCTGTGACATCCGTGGCCAAAACCCGCCCCGCCGCCTTGGCAACCTGCATGTGTTTGGCGCCTGTTACGCAGGTTAAATGCGCCCGAAGATGGGCCAAAGCATCATCAACGGGGGTCCAAGTGGCCCCCTGCGGCATGGCAAAACAGTCGTTGCGCAAGGGCGGCGGCTGGATGGCTTTGGGCGGCGCAAGGCCCAATATCCAACCCTCTTCGGGGGCAGAGACCGCCATAAGCGCGTCCAAGACTTTAGGGTCCATGCCCGCAAAATATGCAGCCAGCGACTGCACTTGATGGGCATCTTTGATCATGCCTTCGGGCGCAGTGCCTGCAAAAAGACTGGGCCAGATTTCGGCGATTACGATGGGTGCTGTCGCACTTTCAAATGGCCAGACACTGATATCGCTGGCAAAAGCCTCGCGTAGGCGGTGCAGCACGGGCAGGCCCATCATGACCTGTGATCCGACGGCCCCCGCACCTGACATCTGCCAGCATGTAAAACTGCCCTTGGCGTGGTTTTCAACCTGCCTGCGCTCGGCGAACCGGCTGCATGTGCGCGCGCGACCTTTGCGCGGCAAATCGAGGATATCACGACCCAGCAGGTTGCCCCAAAACGGACCAACCCCGTCAAACATCGCGTTCAACTGGCCCGCAATATCAAAGCGGTTATTTGCGTCGGGACTGTCCGTGATGCGCTGCGCAAACCAGTCCCAAAGCGCAAACGGATCGGCGCGGCCGGTCACGGCTTTGGCAAATCTGGCGGGGTATCCAAGGGGGAAATCAAACCCCGCAAGAACACGGCGTCCGGCGCTGCGTTCTGTATCAAAGAGATCATGCAACCAGACCTCGACCAATTGGCGGTTGCGAAAATAGATCGGGTCATGGCCCGCGATACAGGCCCAGATCGCATCGCTTTTGGGGGCGGCACCACGGTCGTTCCCGCCCGACCAATCGACCATGACAACCGTATGAAACATCACAGGCCCACCTGCGCCAGAATATAATCGGCAATCGCGGCGGTATCATTCAGATCAAACTGCGGCTGGGTCACATCAAGGGGGCAATCGGCGGCCACAGCCATGATTGTGGGGTCTTTGGGGGCCAGCAACTCACCCGTCGTCTGGGCGCGAAATGTTTCGATCTTGGAGTGGCCATCCCGCTTGTAACCCTCGATCAGCACCAGATCGACAGGGTCCAATTTTGTCAAAAGCGTCTCTAACGCGGGCTCTGGTGCGCCGCGCAATTCCGACATCAACGCCCAGCGTGCGCCTGACGACAACAACACCTGCGATGCCCCTGCCGCGCGGTGCCGGTAGCTGTCTTTGCCCGCATGATCGACATCGAAACTGTGGTGGGCATGTTTGATCGTCGAGACGGTCAATCCGCGCGCCGTGATCTCTGTCACCAACCGTTCCATCAGGCCGGTTTTGCCTGTGTTCTTATAGCCCACGATGCCGAAAATTCTCATATCATGGCCCGCGCTGTGACAAGGTCCTCGGGGGTGTTCACGTTAAAGAACGCGGCGCTGTCTGGGAAGGTGGCGGTTGCGGCGTTATGCTCGCGGGTCCATAAAACGACCTTGCGCAAACCGCCATTCAGGGCGGCGCGTAAATCTTCGCGAAGCCGGACCGGCCAAAGCCCAAATGTCGGTTGGCGTCCGTCTGCGGTGGCGGCCAAGGCGATATCGACACCTGCCAATTCGGCGGCCAGTTGCAGTTGTGGCACCACATCACAGGGCAGAAACGGGGTATCGGCGGCGGCGGTGACAATGTGCTCTGCGCCCTTGCTGGCAGCCCAGTCCAAGCCTGCCAGAACGCCTGACAGAGGCCCTGCAAAACCCGCAATACTGTCGGCGATCACGGGCAAACCAGCGCCGGAAAACCGCGCAGCATCGCCATTTGCATTCAGCGCAAGGCTTGCGACCTGCGGCTCGAACCGCGCAATGACGTGCTCCAGAATGCTCTGGTCGCCAAGCCGCAGTAGCCCCTTGTCACCACCGCCCATGCGCGTGGCTTGACCGCCTGCAAGGATCACGCCAAGTGGTTGTCTCATGAGGTGCCCCCTTTACGCGCGGATTTGCGCGGTTCGTCCGCGATCTGGGCAGGGTCGGCGTCGCGGATCAGTCGGTTTTCACCTGCCAAGCAAACAAACCTTTGGCCGCGCATCCGGCCAATCAGCGTGAGCCCCACCTGCTGCGCAATCTCGACGCCCCAAGCGGTAAACCCGGACCGTGACGCCAGCGCAGGAATACCCATCAGCGCGCATTTGATCACCATTTCGGAGGTCAATCGCCCTGTTGTATATAGCATCTTATCGGCGGCCCCCACATTGTGGGTCAGCATCCAGCCCGCGATTTTATCCACCGCATTGTGGCGGCCCACGTCTTCCATATAGACCAGCGGGCGGGCCCCTTGGCACAAGACCGTGCCGTGGATCGCCCCCGCCGTCATATATAGCGAAGGGGTCGTATTGATCCGGGCGGCCAGCGCATAAAGGTCAGAGGTGCGCAGCGATGTCGCGGGCAAGGTGACGCCCTGCAATCCTTCCATCATATCGCCAAAAACGGTGCCCACCGCACATCCACTGGTGCGGGTTTTCTTGCGCAGTTTCTCTTCATATGTCGTGGTTGATGCGGTGCGGACAACCGCGGTTTCCAAGTCTTCGTCATAGTCCACGCCCAACAGGTCATCAGCGTCGCGCAGCATCCCTTGGTTGCGCAAAAATCCCAAGGCCAGATATTCGGGGTAGTCACCGATTGTCATTGCGGTCACGATCTCCTGGCCGTTCAGAAAGATCGTCAGCGGGCGTTCCTCGACCACGTTCAGATCAACGCTCGCGCCGGTGTGATCGACGCCTTGGACCAAACGGGTCAACTGCCGACCGGACGAAAGTGGCGCAACCAAATAGTGATCGTCGGGATCAGAAACTGTCATTTGTCTTTCCTGCGCACTGGGCGTAAATCGGTGAGGTTCCGTTTCCAAGCTAGGCCAATCTGATGATCTCTGCCACTGCCAAATCCGCCTATCTGACAGGGGTCCGCGACGGTTTACCGTTTGTCTTTATGGTGATCCCGTTTGCGATTCTGTTCGGGGTTGTCGCAATCGAGGCGGGGCTTAGCCTTGCGCAGACGATGGGGTTTACGGTTTTGGTCATCGCGGGTGCTGCGCAGTTTGCAGCGCTGCAATTGATGTTGGACAATGCCGCGATCGGGTTCGTCTTGCTGGCGGCCTTGGCGGTCAACCTGCGCATGGCGATGTATTCCGCGTCCCTCGCGCTCTATATCGGCAGCGCGCCAATGTGGCAGCGGGTCTTGATCAGCTACCTGAATTTTGACCAGAACTATATGACCGCCGTGGCTAAATACGAAGATGTCCCAGACATGACTGTGCAAGCGCGGGTGCAGTATTTTCTGGGCGTTTCTACTGTGATTGCACCGGTTTGGTCTGTCGCGTCATTGGTAGGCGCATTGATCGGCACCGCAATCCCCGAAGCCTTGGCGCTGGATTTTATACTGCCGATCACGTTTTTGTCGATGGTGGGTCCGATGCTGCGCACATTGGCGCATTTGGCCGCGGCGGTTGTGTCAGTTGTCGTGGCGCTTTTGCTGATCGACTTGCCATCGGGCAGCGGACTTTTGATCGCGGGGGTCTGTGCGATGACCGCTGGCGTGATCGTTGAAACCTGGATGAAAAGAGACCGCGCATGACCTATTCGACGGGTGAAATCTGGCTGATCATCGGGGTATTGGCCGTGGGCACATTTATGATCCGGTTTTCGTTTCTGGGCCTGATCGGCGATAGACCAATGCCACCACTGGTTTTGCGCATGTTGCGCTATACCCCTGTGGCGATCCTGCCCGGGATGGTGGCGCCTTTGGTGCTATGGCCGGCGGCAACGGGCGGCGCGCCGGATCTTGTGCGGATCATTGCAGCGCTGATTGCATTGGGCGTGGGGTATCTGACGCGCAAAGTGATCTGGGGCATGGCCGCTGGTGTTACGGCGTTTTACACAGGGCTTTGGCTTACTGGCCTGCTGTAAGGGCGGCGTTGATTTGTGCGGCGGCAGTTGAATTATCATCTGCGTCATCTTCTCGATAAACCGTTAGTGTGACATCAGGGAGTGTTTCGAACCGGTCGCGTAGGGTCACAGGAAAATAGGTCGAACCCACGCTTTCAAAGCCGGGCAATTGGCGCAAAATCCCCGATGTCGCCTTGGCGCAGGCGGCCTTGGGCACCGCGCCATTGGCCAGCGCAAGGCGCAGCGCAGTCTCTGCCACTTCTGGTGAAACGAAGATCTTTTGGGTCTCGACGTAATAGGTTTCGCGGGCGTGGTAGCTGATGTAATAGGCTTCGATTTGGGGCGACATGCCGAACAAGACATCGTTTCGCTCTGGCACAGCGTCACTTACAAAACTGCCGGCAGGGTCGAACAGGACCCGCTGGCTTGCGTCGATAAGCAACGAGGTATGCGCGCCACGGCCACTGCCGACGTTGCGCATCGTCATCAGAGTTAGGGATTTGGGGCCAGTGCCCTGATACACCACCGCATTGACCACATCATCAGGGGCCCAGACGACCACACCGTTTCCGCAGGAAGCAAGCGCCAAAGGCGCGCCAAGAATAAAACTGCGACGGTTCAATAAATTAGCCGTTGACCAGCGCGATAAAGACCAACAGCGCGATCGAAATCAGCGCCCCTTTGACAACCATGCTGATAAAACCGTGAAAGGTTTTTTCCTGAACAGTTGTATCCATTTCGCCATGCTTGTGCTTTGCCATATTGTAATCCTCTTCAAAGATGTCTTGCTTGCAAATCGCATAGACGATTCACGCGCGCATGTCACGTGCCCTTGCTCGCGCTAAGTGGCCGTATCGTCGCGGTCAAGTTCTTGGGCCAGTCGAAACCCGATCCGGTTTGGCTCGGCTTGATCAACATGTTTGGGGCTCGCCATTAACATCACATTAAGTTGGCTGACATGCTGGATCAGTTGGGTTTTGGCACCACTGTCATTGGTGCCGTAATAGGTGACGATATCGGGGTCGTAATACCCCAAGCCGTCAATCTTGATCACCCCCGCACCACCGCCCGCAAACCCCAGACCGACCTCATGGTCATTATCCAGCTGCTTTTCAAAATTCTGGATATATAGAATGATCCGCTCGTAGGCCCATTGTGCGGGGCTTTTCTTGGCGTTGGATTCTTTGAGCGCCTTGGGCAAAGTCTCGGCGTCGGGGCAGGCGGCGTCACTTTTCAGGTGCACCTCGCGCAGACCCGGCAAATGCGCGTTTTCCATCGCATCCGCAGAGGTCTCAATCGTTGCCTGACTGGTTTCATTGCTCATAGGGGCACCGCTGTTGTGTCTTTGATCTCTTCCATAACAAAACTTGCGGAAATATCCGAGACAGAAATCCGTGATGTCAGGCGTTTGTAGAACGCATCATAGGCGGGCACGTCGGCTACACGCACGCGCAAGACGTAATCCAAATCACCCGTCATGCGGTAGGCACCGACCACCTCGGGCATCGCGGCAAGTGCTGTTTGAAATTTACCCATCCAGCCTGCGTCATGAGCATTGGTGCGGATCAGGACCATCGCGGTCAATGGGCACCCCACGGCGATAGGATCGACCAAAGCGACGCGCCCCTTGATCACGCCCGCTGCTTCCATTTGTTTGATCCGCCGCCAACATGCATTGCGCGACAAGGCAACGGCCTCGCTGATGTCGTCCACCGAGGATGTGGCGTCGCGTTGCAGAATTGTCAGGATTTTCCGGTCTATTGCATCAATGATATGGTCCATATTGGGATGGTATCCCATTAAATGGCAAATTTACAGTGAAATTTGGGACATTAAACAAAGGCCGATCAGTTACAAATCCTTAGCGCCACCACTCACAAGGCCCCACCGATTAGGAACACCACATGTCCGATGCTACCCAAACACCCGCCCGTCGCAGGCCGATTGCGGTGTTGTTCACCGACCACCCCGCGACCGTGAACGAGACATTTTTGCAGCACATGCGCTTTGCCTTCGGGTTCTCGTTCTGGCTTGGCGTCGCGTCACTGGCAGCGCTTGTTCACGCGTTTATCCCCGCGCTTTGTGAAACAACCGCCAGCCGCATTTTGAACCGTCTTAATGCGCGCATTCAGGCCCGCCATTAAGGGCTGGCTCGCCGCACTTAGTCCGCAACAGCCTGAAAATAATACGCGCCATCGTCACCCAGTGTGCGGGTGGCGCGGCCTGTCTTGTGCAGATGGTTCACATGGGCCAACGCCTCGACCAAAGCCAGCCCGTATTCGCCGCGCCCGATTGCCCGTTTGAACAATGGTGCAAAACATTGACCTGCGCTGCGCGGCTCTGCCAGATGTTTTTCCAACCGTTCCAGCGCGCCATGATGGTTCTCGACCATTTGCGTTAATCGCAGCGGCAGTCCCGTGAACGGCAGCTTATGCCCGCCCAGCACCAGTTGATTGTCACGCGCAAATGGCATGAACCGCTCGCTCGCCTCCAGCCATTCGGCCACGGGGTCGGCCTCGGGTTCGGTCGCATAGACCCCCAAATTCGCACTGATAGAGGGCAATAGCTGATCGCCGCCAATCACCAGATTGTCGTCACGGCTCCAGAATGTTGCGTGCTCGGGGGCGTGGCCATTGCCCATGCGTATGTCCCAAAGGCGGCCGGCAATGCTGATCGTGTCGCCGTCTGACAGGCGGTTGAACCCCAGCGGCAAAGGTGTGACGCAATCGGCGAAATTGAACGGACGCTCGGTCTTGCGGGCCGCATATTCATCCGCATCCATGCCCGCGCGCCTGTAAAACTGCAACGTCTCTTGTGTGGGCACATCATGCGGATCAAGCGTCAACATGCGCGCCATCAACCACGGCACACGCGGCATAAACAGCGCGGCGCCGTTTGCAATAAACCAGCCCGCAAGCCCGACATGATCGGGGTGGTGATGGGTGACGATGACCCGCCCGACAGGTTTGCCCGCCAGCGGCCCCGCCAAAAGATCGGCCCAGATCGCGCGAGATCTTTTCGACGCGAAGCCGGTGTCGATAATCGTCCAGCTATCACCGTCGTCCAGCGCGTAAACGTTCACATGATCCAGCGCCATGGGCAGCGGCAAGCGCATCCACAACACGCCTTCGGCAACAGTAATCGCCTGTCCAGCCTCGGGTGGTTCGGGAAACGGGTAGCGGATGCTGGCGCTATCCGACATCAGGCGCCCAGATCGTCAGCGGTGATCGCCATCAGATCGGCGGCGCCCTCACGGGTTTGTGCCAAAAGCGCGCCATGCTCGGGCAGCAGGCTGTTAATGTAGAACGTCGCGAGGCGCACGCGCGCGCCATCACCGGCCATTGCCGCTGACAAATGCGCATGACCGCCCAGCACCCGCGCAAAACCCCGCAAAAATGGCGCAGCCCCCGCAAACCGGTCGGTCAGCTCTTGCTCGACCAGCCACTCGGTCGTCTCTCGCAGGGTTTCAGCGGCGCTCCACACCGCTTGGGCCAAATCCGGCAGCGCCGCTTTGGCCGCCTCTGCGTTGGCTTCGATCTCGTCGAGAATCGCAAATGCCGCCTCGCCACCATCCATCAATTTGCGCGCCACAAGGTCCATCGCCTGAATCCCATTGGTGCCCTCGTAAATCGCGGTGACGCGCACATCACGGCTATATTGCGCCGCTCCTGTTTCCTCGATAAAGCCCATGCCACCGTGCACTTGCACCCCTGTGTTGGCAACGTCAATGCCGACATCGGTGCCAAAAGCCTTGCCAATTGGCGTCAAAAACGCGGCCCGCGCGCGCCACGCGTCATCACCTGTGGCCACAGCCATATCAATCGCCACCGCATTCATCAGTGCAATAGCGCGGGCTGCAAAAATATCTGCTTTCATACCGACCAACATGCGGCGCACATCGGCGTGCTCTATGATCGCGCCGCTGCCTGACGCCTTGCCCTGCTTGCGTTCCATCGCATAGGATAATGCATGCTGATAAGCAGCTTCCGCCGCACCGATCCCCTGCACGCCAACCCCAAGACGGGCGTTGTTCATCATGGTAAACATCGCAGCCATGCCGCCGTGCTCTGGCCCAACCAACCAGCCGGTCGCACCAGTATAATCCATCACCGCCGTGGGCGATCCATGCAGCCCCATTTTATGTTCCAAGCTGACCACACGCAGGTCGTTTTGCGCCCCCGGCGTGCCATCGGCATTCGGGATCAATTTGGGCACCATAAACAGGCTGATCCCCTTGGTGCCCGCCACACCGTCGGGCAATCGCGCCAGCACAAGGTGGCACACATTTTCGGTGAAATCATTGTCGCCCCAACTGATGTAAATCTTTTGGCCCGTAATTGCATAGGTGCCGTCACCATTTGGCTCGGCCTTGGCACGCAGGGCACCCACATCTGATCCGGCCTGCGGTTCGGTCAAATTCATCGTGCCACACCACGTGCCCGCGATAAGTTTGGGCAGGTAGATATCCTTGAGCATATCAGAGGCGTGATGCTCCAGCGCCTCGATCTGGCCTTGGGTCATCAGCGGATTCAACTGGAGCGATAAACAGGCGCTCGACATCATCTCGTTGACCGTGGTGGTCAGGGTCATCGGCAGGCCCATGCCGCCCACCTCGGGGCTGGCCGACATACCGATCCAGCCACCCTGCGCAATCGCCTTGTAGCCGCCTGCAAACCCCGGAGCCGTGCGCACAACACCATTGTCCAGATGCGCAGGGTGCAAATCACCACTGCGGTTCAGCGGATAAAGCACCTCTTCACACATCTTGGCGGCTTCCGTCAGGATCGCGTCGGCCATGTCTGGGGTGGCTTCGGCAAAACGGGCGGTAGCCGTGACCTGCGCAAACCCCACGACGTGTTCCATCAAAAAGCGATAGTCGCTGACTGGGGCGCGATAAGGCATCGGGATCTCCAAAATTTGGCGCGACTTGGCAAAGCTGTGCGCCGCAAGTATGCATCTTTGAACCTAAGGTATCTTACGACGCCCCTCCAGCAACAGAAACGCCACGTCATGTCACCCACACAAACTTCACTGCTTAAAAATGACGCACGCGGCATCGAGCGCGCGGCGAATATTTTGCGGACAGGCGGTTTGGCCGCATTCCCGACAGAGACGGTTTACGGGCTAGGGGCCGATGCGCGCAACGATCATGCAGTCGCTGCGATATATGCGGCCAAGGGACGGCCAAGTTTTAACCCATTGATCGTGCATCTCCCCGATTTGGCGGCCGTGGCGCGCTATTGCGAAATGAACGAGACTGCGCACAAGCTTGCCCAAGCATTCTGGCCGGGGGCAATGACACTGGTGCTGCCGCTGCGCGCAGATGCGGGCATATCAGGTCTGGTGACCGCCGGCTTGCAAACGCTTGGGGTGCGAGTGCCGCAGCACCCTGTGGCATCTGCTCTTTTGGCCGCGTTTGATGGACCGGTGGCAGCCCCTTCGGCAAATCCTTCAGGACGGATCAGCCCGACAACCGCCGCCCATGTGGCCGCAGGGCTGACAGGTAAAATCGACGCGATCCTTGATGGCGGGGATTGTGCAGTCGGGCTGGAATCAACGATTGTGGATTGCACCGGCACGCCTGCGATCCTGCGTGCGGGCGGGGTGCCGGTTGATGCTATTGCTGCTTGTTTGGGACACCCCGTGTTGCAACCCCGCGACCCCGCGACACCCAAATCGCCCGGCCAACTGCTGTCGCATTACGCGCCGCGTGGTCGTCTGCGTTTAAACGCAGATCACGCAGAGGCGCATGAAACATGGCTTGGGTTCGGAGCGGTCGATGCGGACCTCAACCTGTCACCACGCGGTGATGTGACCGAGGCTGCGGCAAACCTGTTCAAAATGCTGCACCAGCTTGACGCCATGGGGGCCATGCATATCGCGGTTTCGCCTGTCCCCGATACGGGCCTTGGTCAGGCAATCAATGACCGGTTGAAACGGGCCGCAGCCCCGCGCGATTAACCTTGGTTTTGGCGCTCGATATAGCTGCGCATCTCTTCGGCCTCTTGGCGGGCTTCGCGCAAACCGTCCATCGCGGCGCGCAATTCTGCCTCTGTCTGGGACAGTTGATTGGTGATCTCTGCCTCGCGCTGCTGCAAATAAGTGATCGCCTGATCGCGGGTTTCCTCGGCCTCGTGCAGCGCTTGCGCCATCTTGTCCAATTCGCCGATCTCGGCCTTGGTCACACGCGTAAAGCGGTGCACCAGCCAATTGGCAAACCAGCCCAAGGCAAATGCCACAAACAAGATAATCGCAGTGGCGATGATGAATTCGTTTCTGTTCAACGTCTTGGTCCTGTCACTATTCGGCTGCGTCGTCGTGGGGGGCAGCTTCTGTTTCTTCAAGGGCAGTGGGCTCGTCGGGTGTCGATTCTGGCACAATCAGCGAGAATTCGATACGGCGGTTGGCCTCTCTACCCTCTTCGGTGTCATTTGTGGCAATCGGGTCAGCTTCACCAAACCCGACCGCTTCAAACGCATTGACCGGCACGCGGCGTGCGCGCAACGCATCCAGAACCGAGGATGCGCGCTGTTGGCTCAACTCTTGGTTCATTTCTTCGCCGCCCTGACTGTCGGTATAACCCGCAATCTGGATCCGTAGATCAGGGCATTTCTTCAAAATCTCGGCGATGTCATCCACAACCGGTTGGGTTTCGAGGGTAATAGTTGCCGATCCGGGATCGAACAGGATTTTACGACCTTGGGTTACAATGTTAATCTGGTCCACGCAGTCTTCGGGGGTTGGCAGGCTTGCAATCGGGTCAAGCTGCTTGACGTAGACAACATCCAATTCAAAGTTGGCGGTCTGGCCCAGTTTGTCGATCAGCAGTCGGGTAATATCTGCCTGTGCTGCAGGGTCGCCCGTATTGCCTTTGATCGTCACGGCGTCGGGCTCAACGGTGACGGACCCGTTGGATAGCGCAGCTAGGGCCTCGATTCCCGCAAGAACGCGCACCGCCCAACCGGTTGGCAAATCATCCACAACGCGGGTGCCCATCGTGACATTGGCGCGGCCAAACTTGGCCATCGCATAGTTTTCGGCCGTCAGGTTCATCAAATCATCCGGCACGCGGCCGCGCAGTTGCACCGCACCTTCGGGGCTGCGGGTGGCGACAAATTGCGGCGGTCCCGCGGCACCTGCGGCGGGTGCAACGGGAAGCTCGGCATCAAGCGCAAAAACATCCGGCAGCGCATTTTCCAACTCGCCCACAACGCGGTCGAATGTGCTTTGGTCTGTGCCTTCAAGGGCGACCAGTGAAATATCGGTGTCCGACAATGTCACCGTGCCGCCACCAAGCGTATCAACCGCATTGATGGCCTGCACGACCGCTTGGGACCAAGTGCGCGAGGGCGCGCCCAGTGCTTGCACACAAGGGCCTTTGCCCGAAAATCCGGCCGCATTTGCCGCCGCCATGATCGCGGCTTCCGCCTCGGGGCTATCAGCGGCACAGGCGTCAAAGCTTACGCCATCCTCGTCTTTGCCGAACCGCGTCGTGAACGGTGAAATCACTGGACGCGGCGCGCTGATCTGCACGGCCAGCCGCACACCTTCGGGGGTGTTGCGTGCGAGTGATGTCTCCAAACGGGCCTTCTCGGCCGCGCTGTCCGAGATCGCATTGACCGAAACGCGGGTGGCGGTCACCGAAATCTTGGAGCGCGGCAGGATCGCAAGCGCGCGCAGCGCGTAGCTGACCGCATCACGCCAAGTGTCAGGCACGGGGTAATCCGCCGCTTCCAACAGGTCGGTCACCGGCTGCCCATCGGCGATCTTGGTGATCCGTGCGGCCAATTGGTCGCGGTCGGTATCGGCGGGAATCAGGCCGATCAAAGACACGCCACTGTCGTTGCGCAATATCTCGATCGCAAAATCGGGTGCCAGAACATGACCTGATTCGGCGACTTTCATGTTGTCGATCACACGGCTCGCATCCACCATACTGCCTGCGGCTGATATCGCGCGGAAGCGCACAGCCTCGGTCGGAGCCTCGCCCTCTAGGACCACTTGTAGCCCGTCAGCCAAGACCGACGTCCAGTCATAACCGCGATCTATAAGGGTTTCGCGCACAGAAACGGCCGATGTGTCCTCAACAACTGCCACCGTGGCGCGCGCGGCAAGGACTGCGAAAATAGCCGCAAGGACAAAAACACCAAGACGAAGAAAAAGGGCGGAAAGGCGCATGTGCATCCGTTCAAATGTAACAATTATTTTCTTGCATAGGCCGAGAAGGCCTCGGGTTCAATCATACGAACCACGCGATGGCGAAAAATGGCAGAGGGATCAGCCCCGCATCGCGGTTCGATCTGAAAAGGCGCAGTAGGCCATTGTTGTCATCGGGATCAAACCGTTGCAATTGCCATGACAAATGCCAGCCCAGCGCCCAAGGCCCCGCAAGCGCCACAACCAGTGATAAAACAGACCGTTCGCGGCTGACCAGCACAACCGCAAAGCCTAGCAAAAACACCGTCGCGGCCAGAAACCCGCGCAGCCAGTGTTTGGTCGTATCGCCAAACAACCGAGCGGTCGATTTCACCCCGATCAAGGCATCATCCTCGGTATCTTGATGCGCATAGATCGTGTCGTAAAATAGTGTCCAGCTTATCCCCGCGAGATAAATCACCACAGGCGTCCAACTGACTGATCCGGCATGGGCCGCCCAGATCAGCAGCGCCCCCCAGTTGAACGCGATCCCCAGAAATACCTGCGGCCACCATGTGAACCGCTTGGCAAACGGATAAATCAACACCGGCACGATGGATGCAAATCCCAGCGCGATGGCGATATTCGGGAAGGTCAGTAAAATTAGCAGCGAAATAAGTGACTGCACCAGCATCCAGCCCAACGCCATCCGCACGCCGACTTGTCCCGACGGGATCGGCCGTGAACGGGTGCGCGCGACCTTTGCATCAATATCGCGGTCGGTGATGTCATTCCATGTGCAGCCCGCCCCGCGCATCAAAAACGCGCCAATCCCTGCGCCAACCGCGATCCACAGGTCAAACCAACCCGCTTGCCCGTCCGCCAGCATCGCCAGCCCCAGCGCCCACAAACAAGGTAAATACAACAGCCACGTCCCGATCGGCCGATCAGCCCGCGACAGGCGCAAATAGGGGCGCACGGCACTCGGCGCCCAGCGATCAACCCAATTTCCGGCACTATCTGCAACAACGCCCTCTGGCATCTGGTCCCTGGCGGTCATATGTTCGCTTTCATGGCATCTAAAGTTAGACTTTTTGTAGAGCACCCACTGGGGGAAGAGCAATCGGTTCCGCTCACGCGCGAACAGGCCCATTACCTGTTCAGCGTGATGCGCATGACCGACGGCACGATTTTGTCGGTTTTCAACGGGCAGAATGGCGAGTGGGATGCGCAGGTGGTGCAATCGGGCAAAAAGAACGGCGTGCTGTTGTGTCTGACGCAAACCAAGCCACTGCAAATGCCGCCCGATGTCTGGCTGATGTTCGCCCCGATCCGCAAAGAGCGCACGTCTTTCATCGTGGAAAAGGCAACCGAACTGGGGGCGGCCCGCATCATGCCTGTGCAAACCGCCTATACCAATAACGCGGATCGCATTCGGGTGGATAAACTGCGCGCCCATGCGCTAGAGGCGGCCGAACAATGCGGCGGCACCTATGTGCCCGACGTGACTGACCCCCAGAAACTATCAAAGGTTCTGACCGGATGGAATCCGTCGCGCAAGATCATGTTCTGCGATGAGACACTTCTGGGCGAGGCCTCTGCACTCACTCAAACCGGCGCAGGCCCTTGGGCGATCCTGATCGGCCCCGAAGGTGGATTTTCGGACAAGGAACGCGAGCACCTGCGCGCTTTGTCATATGCACACCCTGTCAGCCTTGGTCCGCGTATCCTGCGCGCCGATACCGCCGCCGTCGCCGCGCTGACACTCTGGCAGCAAACCTTGGGCGATTGGACATGATCGTGTCCTATCACAAACAACAGGTAACCCATGTCTGATTTTATGCGCCCCGAAGCGCGCGCGCTGCTTTGGCGCTGGCGCGAGGTTCTTTATGCGGCGGTCATCGCGCTATTTGGTCTGTGGTGGGTCTGGGGCGGGATCGGCATCGTCAAATGGATAGGACTGATCATTTTGGCCATCGCGGCCATCCTTGCGCTTGCGGGCATCCAGCGCGGGCGGTTCCGTCAATCGGGCAAAGGGCCAGGGGTGGTGCAAGTGGCCGAGCGCAGGCTTGCCTATTTCGGACCGTTGGAAGGTGGCACAATGGATATTGCCGATCTGACGCGGTTGGACCTTGATCCAACCAGCTATCCCGCGCCAAGCTGGCGGTTAACAGGCATCGGCGGGCAGTCCCTTGCAATCCCTGTGAATGCTGACGGTGCCGAGGCATTATTCGATCTGTTTGGCAGTCTCGAGGGCATCCAGACACAAGCGATGCTGGATGTGCTGTCACACACACCTTCTGTGCGGGTGCAAGTTTGGGCGAAAACCACCCCGCTGCTGCATTGACACCGGTGGATTTTGACTGCACCGATACACCCCTGACCCTATAAAAGCCCGACCCCATAAAAGACGGAGCCACCACCATGTCCATTCCACAGTCCGGCGGCGGCCCCATTGAGCGGCACGAGCAACTTGCAGAGCTTTTGGCAAAAGGGTGCAAAGCCAAAGAAGATTGGCGCATCGGCACCGAGCACGAAAAATTTGGCTATTGCAAAGATACGCTTAAACCACTGCCCTATGAAGGCGAGCGGTCGATCTATGCGGTGCTGTCGGGCTTGCGCGACCGCTTTGACTGGGCGCCGGTGGAAGAGGGCGGCAAATTGATCGGCCTGTCCAAAGGCTTGGCCAATGTCAGCCTGGAACCGGGTGGCGCGCTGGAACTCTCGGGTGCGCCCGTCGAGACGATCCACCAGACCTGCGACGAGGTGAACGACCATTTGCGTGAGGTCAAAGCGGTTTCCGACGAGATTGGCGTGAAATTCATCGGCCTTGGCGCCGCGCCGCAGTGGACCCACGAACAAATGCCCTTGATGCCCAAAGGGCGCTATAAGCTGATGAACAGCTATATGGAAAAAGTAGGCACCATGGGCACGGCGATGATGCGCCGGACCTGCACCGTGCAAGTGAACCTAGATTTCGGCTCCGAGGCGGACATGGTGCAAAAACTGCGCGTTTCGCTGGCGTTGCAGCCGGTGGCAACCGCGCTTTTCGCCAATTCGCCGTTCTTTGAAAACAAGGTAAACGGCCACAAATCATGGCGTGCTAAAATCTGGCGGCACCTAGATGCCGACCGCACCGGCATGTTGCCTTGGGTGTTCGAGGACGGCATGGGGTTCGAGCGCTGGGTGCAATGGGTGCTCGATGTGCCGATGTATTTTGTCTACCGCGACGGTAAATACATCGATGCGCTGGGCATGTCGTTCCGCGATTTTCTGAAAGGCGAATTGCCGGCTTTACCCGGTGAAAAACCATCGCTTTCCGATTGGGCCGACCACCTGACCACGGTGTTCCCCGAGGCGCGCATCAAGCAATTCATCGAGATGCGCGGCGCGGATGGCGGCCCTTGGCGGCGTTTGTGCGCCTTGCCCGCGTTCTGGGTCGGCCTGACTTACGATCAAGCAGCACTTGATGCGGCTTGGGACCTTTGCAAGGACTGGACCGCCGAGCAGCGTGACGCATTGCGCGTCGCGGCCTCTGTGGACGGGCTGCAAGCCAAGGTCGACGGCATCAACATGCATGATCTGGCCCGAGAAGTTGTCGCAATTTCCGAGGCCGGTTTAAAAGCGCGCGCACGTCCTGGTGCCGGTGGCTTGGTGCCTGACGAGACGCATTTCCTCAATGCGTTGAAAGAAACCATCGAAACCGGCAAAACCCCTGCCGATGAATTGCTGGACCGCTATCATGGTGACTGGAACGGCGACATCAGCCGAATCTACGAAGATTATAGTTACTAAGTTTTCGCCATAATCCTGCCGCTATTGTTTTCTAATCAGAAACAATGGAGGGGCCTTCATGCCGTTTTTCTTGAACCCGCGTTTTGCGATGCTTTTGCTGATTGGGATGCCTTTGGCGGGCGGCGCAGTCGTGCATCCGCAAGGAGCCAGCGCATTTGTCATGGGCGCTTGGGCGGGCACATTGCTGGCCGCACCACCACTGATGATCCTGCTTTGGGTGCTTGGGTTGCGCAGTATCGGACAGCTTTTACGGCCCTTGGCACGCCTGCCCATTCTGATCGGCCTGACTGTTGTTATGGTCTACCTGACAGGCACCGATGTGGGCTTGGGCGGGCAAATGCTTGGTGGTGGGGCGCTGTTGTTCTGGCTACGTCAAGGGCGCGGGACCAGCTTCCTTTAGCGCGATTTCCCACCGATCTTGGTCTCCGTGCCCGCGCGCAAACGCCCGATGTTTTCGCTGTGACGGGCATAAATCAGCAAACCCAGAATGATCGTCAGTGCAAACAACCGTCCGTCCGCCAGAAAGGTCACAACAATCGGTGTCCAGCCGCCTGCCATCAATGCAGCCAGCGACGAATAACGGCTGATTGCTGCCACCGCGATCCAGATCAGCCCTGCGATCAGACCCACAAGCGGCGCAAGCGCGAATATGATGCCAAAATAGGTCGCCACCCCTTTGCCGCCCTTGAATTTTAGCCAGATGGGGAAACAATGCCCCAAGAATGCGGCCAAACCTGCCAGTTGGGCGGCATCTTCACCTGCATAGGTCCGCGCCAGCAGCACAATCGCCGCACCTTTGCCCGCATCGAACAATAGCGTCAGCAAGGCTGCCTTTTTATTGCCGGTGCGCAACACATTGGTGGCCCCGATATTGCCCGATCCGATGTCTCGCAAACTGCCCAGACCCATCGTCTTGGCGACAATCATGCCAAACGGAACCGACCCAAGCAGATACCCCGCAAGCGCCCAAACCAGCAATGCGGCGGTGGATGTTTCAACAAACGGCATTATTGACCTCCCACAAGTGTACCGCCAACCCATGTGCCCAATACCACGCCTTGCAGACGCGCGCCATCAAACGGTGTGTTTTTGGATTTTGATTTGAGTGTCGTGCGGTCCAACTGGAACGGGGCATCAGGGTCGAACCAGACCAGATCAGCGGGCGCACCCGCCCGAAGCCGCCCTGTTTCCAGCCCCAAAAGGTGAGAGGGGTTCAGCGAAAGTGCTGCAAAAAGCTGCGGCAACGTGATCATCTCGGCGTGATACAGGCGCAATGCGGCGGGTAGCAATGTCTCCAGCCCCACAGCGCCGCTTGCGGCCTCTTCATAGGGCAGGCGTTTGCTTTCCTCGTCTTGCGGCGTGTGCATCGAACAGATGATATCGATCAGCCCCTCGGCCACGGCCTGCACCACCGCGATGCGGTCACTTTCGGCGCGCAGCGGCGGCTTGAGCTTGAAGAACGTGCGGTAATCGGCCACGTCCAGCTCGTTCAGGGTCAAGTGGTGGATCCCGATGCCCGCAGTGATCCGCAAGCCGTTGCGCTTGGCACGCTCCAGCGCTGGCAGCGCGCGCGCCGTGGTGATTTGATCGGCGTGATAGCGCGCGCCGGTCATTTCCAGCAGCGCGATGTCGCGGTCCAGCGCCATGCGTTCGGCCATCGGCGACACACTGGGCAATCCGCGCAACGACGCAAATTTACCAGCGGTCACCGCCGCACCGTCTGACAAGACAGGTTCCTGCACATGGGCAATCACCAATGCATCCAGTGATTTGGCATAGGTCAGCGCGCGGTTGAACACTTTGGTATTGGTGACGACGCGGTCGCAATCAGTGAAGGCCACTGCGCCCGCATCCTGCAAAAACCCGATTTCCGTCATCTCTTGGCCCATGCGCCCCTTGGTCAGGGCAGCCATCGGTAACACCCGCACCGGCGCATCAAGTGCGGCACGGCGGGCGGCAAATTCCAGTGTCTCGGGGGTGTCAATCGCGGGCAATGTATCGGGACGGGTCACGATAGTTGTCACACCGCCCGCCGCCGCCGCACGTCCGGCAGAGCGGAACGATTCCTTGTGCCGCTCGCCGGGTTCCGAGACTTTCACCCCGATATCGACGATCCCGGGCGCCAGACAATGGCCCGCGCAATTCACAACCACGGCCCCTTTGACCACAGGCTGCGGGTCTTCAAAAACCTGCGAAATCACCCCGTCCGAGACCAGTAGCGCACCCATCAGATCGGTCTGCGCCACGGGATCAATCAGGCGGGCGTTGATAAAAAGCGTATCAGTCATGTTGTGGCCTTTTGTTGTCGGTCTGGGTGCGCACAATCGGCGTCGCTCGATCCGCTTTGTTCAATTCCATCACCATGCCGCCTATCCTGCGATCCAGATCATGACCGCCACCAGAAAGAATAACACCAACAGCGCAATCGTGGCGATCCGACCTGACATGGCGGCGTCCGATTGCGGTTTGCGACCTTTCGGCGGCACGATCCCCTTGGCGCTTTCCGAGTAGATCGGCTGCGGGGCCGCCATCTGCGCACCCTCTCGCAGAACGGTGACAAGCCGCACGTCAGCGGGCAAATCAATCTGCATTTCCGCGCCACCAAAAGCCGCCGACATCACCAGAACAACGGTGCCCACAAGCCCGCGCAATGTCTCTGCCTCGCGCTCTGATACGGGCATCTCATAGCCATTGCGGATCAGATCGGCCAAGGACATATCGGTCAACATGCCAGGGCTGATCGCGTCGACATAATCGGTGTTCACCACCACCTGGCCAAACACCGCCATCATCGCCGCATCGGTTTTTTCGGCCAAGCCATCAGGGGCAGGACGGTTCAATTCCAGCACATAAATCGCGCCGTGGTCGTTGGCAGGTATGGTCAACATGTCTATTTCCAATCCAAATCTGCAAGATCCCGCGCGCAGGTCTGCGTGATCTTTGAAAGCCTACCCAAAGCGGTCAAACCAGCACCTCTTTTTCGGCGCGTCTGGTGCGCAGGTTGCGCGCCAGCAGGTCCATCGCGGCCATGCGCACAGCCACACCCATTTCTACTTGGGTTTGAATGACCGACCGGTTGATGTCGTCGGCGATGTTGCCATCAATTTCCACGCCGCGGTTCATCGGGCCGGGGTGCATCACAATTGCATCGGGTTTTGCGTGCGCCAGTTTGGCCGCGTCTAATCCGTAACGGTGGAAATACTCGCGCTCGGACGGGATAAAACCTCCGTCCATACGCTCTTTTTGCAAGCGTAGCATCATCACGACATCCACGTCGTGCAGGCCCTCTTGCATGTTGTCAAACACCTCGCAGCCGAACTCGTCCATGCCGGTGGGCATCAAGGTGGGCGGGGCGATCAGGCGAATGCGGTTCTCCATTTTACCCAGCAGCATAATGTTGGAACGAGCCACGCGACTATGCGCAATATCACCGCAAATCGCGATTGATAAACGATGCAAACGGCCCTTGGCACGGCGGATGGTCAGCGCGTCCAGCAGGGCTTGTGTCGGGTGTTCGTGGCGTCCGTCGCCCGCATTCAGCACCGCGCAATTCACCTTTTGCGCCAACAAATCAACAGCACCCGAATGCGGATGACGCACCACCAGCAAATCAGGATGCATCGCGTTTAATGTCAGCGCAGTATCGATCAGGGTTTCGCCCTTTGTGATGGAGCTGGCTTGCATCGCCATGCTCATGACATCGGCGCCCAAACGCTTGCCCGCCAGCTCGAAACTGGCCTGAGTGCGGGTCGAATTTTCAAAGAACATGTTGATTTGGGTCAGTCCGGCAAGCACGTCCTTATGCCGAACCCCGCGCCGCGTCTGCTCGGCGTATTGGTCCGCCAGATCCAGCAATGTGGTGATTTCAACAGGGTGAAGATGCTCGATCCCCAAAAGATGCTGCGCGTTGAAGGTCATCACTCATCCTGTCTTTGTTTGGGTGGTTATAGAAACTGCGTCGCAGGGTCGCAAGCACCACCTTACACATGGCGGCGATCGGGGGTATGAAGGGGCATGGAATCTGTCGATACATATTGGTCCGACCGCGCTGCTTTGGAATGGCAGGTCGAGATGGGCGCGACCGAGGCAATTCTGGATGCGCCGCTGAACCGCTATGAGGTGCCTGAAAAACTAGCCAAACCAGTGGTGACCACCGCCGTCACAACCCCACCACCGATCCCAGCACAGATCGAAGTGGACGGCATTGCCGAGGCCAAAATCGCCGCCGCAGGCGCGCTCGATCTGGCGGGGCTGTTTGCTGCACTGAACGCATTTTCCCATTGCGATCTGAAAAAGGGCGCGCGCAATTCGGTGTTTGCCGACGGTGACCCAGCGGCCCGCGTGATGATCGTGGGCGAGGTGCCGGAACGCGAAGAGGACCGCGCAGGCCTGCCGTTTGTTGGTGATCCGCGCGTGCTGCTTGAGCGCATGTTTGACGCGATTGATATGGGCGTGGCCCATGATGATGCAGCGCGCCGCATCTATCTGACGGCGGCCTTGCCGTGGCCTGCGGGCAGTGTCGGGCCTGCGGCGCGGGATCTGCAAATGCTGACGCCGTTTCTGGAACGCCATATCGCGCTGGCGAACCCTGATGTGGTGATCCTGATGGGCAATACCGCGTGTCAGATGTTGCTGGGCAAAACCGGTGTCAGCCGTCTGCGCGGGCACTGGTCGCAGGTCATGGGCCGCCCTACGATGGTGATGAACCACCCCGCGAGATTGATCCGCGACCCCGGCACCAAGCGTGATGCGTGGGCGGATTTGCTGGCACTAAAAGCCAAGTTGGAGGGCTGATATGAGCAAAGACTTCATCCCCGTCCGCATTGCTGTGCTAACTGTCAGTGACACGCGTCAATTGCCCGAGGACCGGTCGGGTGATGTGCTTGCCGCGCGGATATCTGCGGCGGGGCATGACCTTGTTGACCGCAAGATAATCCGCGATGAACGTGTTGAAATCGCAGATCAATTACGCGCGTGGTGTGCAGATTACGGGGTTGACGTGGTGATCTCGACGGGGGGCACGGGGCTGACGGGGCGCGATGTGACGGTCGAGGCGCACCGCGATGTCTACGAGAAGGAAATCGACGCATTCGGCACGGTTTTCACGATTGTTTCGATGCAGAAAATCGGCACCTCTGCGGTGCAAAGCCGTGCGACGGGTGGCGTGGCGAATGGCACCTATCTGTTTGCGCTGCCGGGCAGTCCGGGGGCCTGCAAGGATGCGTGGGACGAGATATTGGTCAAGCAATTGGACTACCGTCACAAGCCCTGCAATTTTGTGGAAATCATGCCGCGTCTGGATGAACATTTACGCCGTAAATAGCGGCTATCCCGCGGTGCAGCCTTGGATATCGACTGCGCGCGATTTGCCCAGAACCGTCATGCGAATACCGGCGCGGTCCACGGCAAAGCTGGTGCCATCCACATGGATCAGGTCCGATGTTGCGGTGATACGGGTCGCCGTGCGGGTCACATCCGGCTCTGAAACCCAGACGTAAGGGTTTGATGTTTCAATCACAATGTCCTCTGGTCCGTGTTGGGCCAGCGGCGTGGTCGCGGTGATTTGCATTCCGCCATCAATGGGTTTGACCGTGCAGGTCATATCGCCCGCGCCCGCCTCTTGTGCGGTTAACGGACGGTTGCGCAGGGCCGCCGTGATGGCCGCGTCACGTTCGCCGCTTCTGGGCAGCACCGCATCAAAATCTAGCGTGACGGGCACGCAAATGTCTTGGCAAACGCCGATCTCTATCACACCCGCAAGGCGCATATCGCCCGAAGATGCGGGAAACACCTCGATAGGGATCGTGACGCTGTCATAATATCCGATCGAGCGCATCCCGGCCAGTTCAAAAACCTGCGGCACCGGCCAGTTAAATGCGACCGATGCGATGTTGGTTGATCCGGCCCAATCAATCTGCGGCGGAATGCCCGCATCGCCGGGTGCGCGCCAATATGTTTTCCAGCCTTTGGGCACGTCGATCCGCAGACCCGCCATATGACTATCACGATTTGTTTCCCAACCCGTTAACACGGTGAGCGTTGTCTCAAATTCGGACATTTGGGCACGCAAATCACCGCCGAAAGCGGTCAGAGTGGCGGCAAGGAGCAGGGCGTGTTTCATCTTGTTATTCATAGAGAATTTCCGCGCGATGAAAAGTCACATGGCCGCGATCCGCTGTCATATATCACTTGCGCATACCTGCGCGCAGACCCATCATAACACAATGGAAAGTCTTGATTTTAATCTTGCGGGCAAGCTGTTGATTGCGATGCCCGATATGGGTGATCGCCGTTTTGATCGCAGTGTGGTCTATATCTGTTCGCATTCCCAAGAGGGCGCGATGGGGTTGATTATCAACAAGCCGCAACCCAAACTGCGCTTTGTCAAGCTGTTGAAGCAGTTGAAAATCAAGGTTGAAGGCATCGTTCGAGAGGCCAAGGTGCATTATGGCGGGCCGGTGGAAACGGTGCGCGGGTTTGTGTTGCATTCCGATGATTATCCGTCGCAAGACCCCGCCGTTGGCGGTATCGCGCTGACCGCAACTCTTGATATATTACAAGACATTGCGCGGGGGCGGGGGCCGGAAAATGTGCTTTTGGCGCTGGGTTATGCGGGCTGGGCTGCGGGGCAGTTGGAGGCGGAGATTGCCAGTAACGGCTGGTTGACCTGTGACGCGGATCAAGCGCTTGTTTTTGAAGTGGAAAATGCCCGAAAATGGACAGAGGCGCTGGCCAGATTGGGGGTCTCACCACTGTTGTTGTCATCCACTGCGGGCCGCGCGTAACGCTGGTATGATCCGCGTATGACCGGCGTATGATTTGCGTATGCCTATTTGGTCGCAATCAACGTCGTCAGAATCGCCATTGCGCTTTCGGAGGTCCAATCCGCTTCGCCGCGCAGCCGTCCGATTTCATTGCCGTCGGGATCAATGATCAGCGAGTTGGGCAAGCCCAGCACGTCGAGTGACTGCGCCAATGCCTGACTGGGATCTGTATGCAGCGGCAGGTTGTCGACGCCGATCTCTTTGAAGAAGGCTTCCATTGCGGGACGTGCGTTGCGGCCTGTGGCGATGGTCACGACCTGAAACCTGTCGCCGCCCAGTTTGGTTTGCAGCGCCGAGAGTTGCGGCATTTCCTTGCGGCAGGGCGCGCACCACGTAGCCCAGAAATTGACGAGCACATATTTGCCGTTGTAATCTGCCAGCGTCATATCGGACCCGTCTTGATTGATGAAGCCGACGTTCGCCAGAGGGATCGGCGTGCTGTGCAGGGCCAGTTTGCGCATGTCGCCTGTGCGCAGGTCCGCGAGCCGGTCTGTATCTGCCAGAGCAGTATTTGCAAGCAGCCCAAGGGCCGTATAAAGCAGGATTGATTTTAACTTGCGCATGAAAGCACCTTTTCACCATGACCAAGACCGCGAACACAATGTGGGGTGGCCGTTTTGCCGCCGGACCTGATGCCATCATGGAAGCGATTAACGCATCCATCGGCTTTGACCGTCGCATGGCCGCCCAAGATATTGCAGGGTCTCGCGCACATGCCGCCATGTTGGCCGCCTGTGGTATCATCAACGATAAAGATGCGGATGCGATTGGGGAAGGCCTGCTCACGGTATTGTCAGAGATTGAAGCGGGGGACTTTCCGTTTTCCGCCGCATTAGAAGATATTCACATGAATGTGGAGGCGCGTCTGAAGGATTTGATTGGCGAGCCTGCGGGGCGTTTGCACACGGCAAGGTCGCGCAATGATCAGGTGGCCGTCGATTTCCGGCTATGGGTGCGCGAGCAATGTGATGCGGTGGATGGTGCGCTAGAGGCGTTGATGAAGGCGCTTTTGGGCCAAGCCGAGGCCGGTGCCGGTTGGGTGATGCCCGGATTTACCCATTTGCAGGTCGCCCAGCCTGTCACATGGGGCCACCACATGATGGCCTATGTCGAGATGTTTGCGCGCGACCGGTCAAGGTTTGCAGACGCCCGTGTGCGGATGAATACTTCGCCGCTTGGCGCTGCGGCGCTGGCGGGCACCTCGTTTCCGATTGACCGGCATATGACGGCCAAGGCGCTGGGCTTTGATCGCCCGATGGCCAATAGCTTGGATGCGGTGGCGGACCGTGATTTTGCGCTGGAGTTTTTGGCCAGTGCCAGCATTTGCGCGATGCATTTGAGCCGGTTGGCCGAAGAGTTGGTGATTTGGTCGTCGGCCCAGTTCCGGTTTGTGAAGATGTCGGACAAGTGGTCGACCGGATCGAGCATTATGCCGCAAAAGCGCAACCCTGATGCCGCCGAGTTGATCCGCGCCAAGATAGGCCGGATTTTTGGCGCCAATGTTGCGTTGATGACGGTGATGAAGGGGCTGCCGCTGACCTATTCCAAGGACATGCAGGAAGACAAGGAACAGACCTTTGATGCCGCCGATAACCTGATGCTGGCGCTGGCTGCGATGGCGGGGATGGTGGGCGATATGCAGGCCAATGTGCCGAGTTTGGAGGCCGCGGCGGCGACTGGGTTTTCGACCGCCACGGATTTGGCCGATTGGCTGGTGCGCGAATTGGGCCTGCCGTTCCGCGATGCGCATCATGTGACGGGCACATTGGTGGCACTGGCCGAGGCCAAGGGGGCGGATTTACCCGATTTGACCCTAGCGGAGATGCAATCGGTGCATGAAGCGATTACCAAGGACGTGTTCGGCGTGCTGGGGGTGCAGAATTCTGTGGCGTCCCGCGTTAGTTTTGGTGGCACAGCGCCCGCCCAAGTGCGGTTGCGCGTGGCGGAATGGAAAGAGGTTCTGGGGTGAGAAAACTGTTTGCAATCGGGTTGATCGGGTTTTTGGCAGGCTGTGGTGCGGAGGGTGAGCCGTTACCGCCCAAGGCTGCGGTCGAGGCAGGCCAATGATCCGCTGGCTGTATCTGGCGCTGGCGGTTTGGGGTGCGATCCATCCGATGTCTTATTTTATTGCGTGGTTTCAGGCCGAGGGCTGGGATTTGATGGCAATGGTTGATGCATGGCACGCGAATGCGGCCACCTCGGGTCTGGTGTGGGACCTGACGATTGCGGCGATTGCTTTGACGGTTTTTATTGTCTCCGAGGTCTCGGTGCGCCGCAACTGGATTGCGCTGATTGCGATCCCCGCGACGTTTGGGGTCGGGGTGAGTTTTGGTTTGCCGCTGTATCTATTTTTGCGGTCGCGTCCCGTGACCTGAATGCGCGTTTGAAGGGTTGGGCTTTGCGCGCAATCTGATATGTCGCAAGTGGATTTAGTCTTAAAGGATGCGGCGTGGATCATTTTCTGTATCGTGACGGCCAGCTTTGTGCCGAAGATGTGCCTGTGGCGCAGATTGCCGCCGCTGTTGGCACGCCGTTTTATGTCTATTCCACGGCGACGCTGGAGCGGCATTTCAAGCTGTTTGACGAGGCACTGGACGGTGTGCCGCATCTGGTGTGCTTTGCGATGAAATCGCTGTCAAATCAAGCCGTTCTGCGGGTGTTGGCGGATGTTGGTGCGGGCATGGATGTGGTGTCGGGCGGCGAATATTTGCGCGCCCGCGCAGCCGGTGTGCCCGGTGACAAGATCGTGTTTTCGGGCGTGGGCAAGACGGCGGATGAAATGCGCATGGCGCTGGAGGGCGGTATTCGCCAGTTTAACGTCGAGAGCGAGCCCGAGATGGTGGTGCTGTCGGAGGTGGCGGTGCAGATGGGGGTTGTGGCCCCGATTACCATCCGCGTGAACCCTGATGTGGACGCCAAGACCCATGCCAAGATCGCGACCGGCAAGTCCGAGAACAAGTTTGGAATTCCCATTAGCCGCGCACGCGCTGTGTATAAGATGGCCGCTGAATTGCCGGGATTGGAAGTGATTGGTATCGATGTGCATATCGGGTCGCAACTGACGGATTTGGCGCCGTTTGAGGCGGCGTATCTCAAGGTCGCGGATCTGGTGGAGGTGCTGCGCGCGGACGGGCATAACATTGCGCGGTTGGATTTGGGCGGCGGTTTGGGCATACCTTATGCGCGCGACAATGCCGCCCCGCCTGTGCCGATGGAATATGGCGCGATGATCAAGCGCACGCTGGGGCATTTGGACTGCGAGATCGAGATTGAGCCGGGGCGTTTGATTTCGGGCAATGCGGGCTTGATGGTTTCAAAGGTGATTTACGTCAAGCAAGGCGAGGACCGCGAGTTTTTGATCATTGATGGTGCGATGAACGATTTGATCCGCCCTGCGATGTATGAAGCGCACCATGACATTGTGCCCGTGATTGAGCCTGCGGTGGCGCATATCCCTGCAAAATATGATGTTGTCGGCCCTGTGTGTGAAAGCGGAGATACCTTTGCCAAGGGCCGCGAGATGCCGCAAATGGCAGCCGGTGATCTGGTCGCGTTCCGGTCCGCGGGGGCCTATGGCGCGGTGATGAGTTCGGAGTATAATTCACGCCCGATGATCCCCGAAGTGTTGGTGCACGGCGATCAATTTGCAGTTATCCGCGCACGCCCTACCTATGAAGAGATGATCGCGCGCGATACGATACCAACGTGGCTATAATATAGCCAACTTATTGGGAGAAGCAGACTGGCGACCCCGACTGATCCGCAGGGCCATTTGAAATGGCCGGTATTTGCCACCCGTGTCGGGATGGTTGCCGAAACTGCTGTGCGCGCGTTCTGGCCGCTGTTGTCGGTAGTGTTTCTCATTCTGGCGCCGTTGATGTTTGGCTGGCAGGACGTTTTGCCGCTTGAAGCGTTCTGGATCTTGGTGGTTGTTGCGACGACGGGTTTGATTGCCGCGGCGGTGTTTGGCTTGCGCCGGTTTCGTATGCCCAGTCGGGTCAGTGCGATTTCCCGCGTTGATGCAGCCATCCCCGGCAGGCCAATTGCCGCGATGGCCGACGCCCAAGCGATTGGCCGCGGCGACCCTGCGTCGGAGGCGGTGTGGCGCGCCCATTTGGCCCGGATGCAAACGCGCAGTCATGCCGCCAGAGCGGTCGAGCCGAATTTGCGCATTTCGGATCGTGATCCGTACGGGCTGCGGTTTATTGCGTTGTTGTTCTTTGTGGCCGCGTTGATGTTTGGCTCGGTCTGGCGGATTGGCAGTGTCGGCGACCAGATATCGGGTGGCGGTCAGGTGCTGGCGACAGGTCCGGTGTGGGAAGGCTGGATCACACCGCCGAGTTATACTGGCAAACCCGCGTTGTATTTGAACGATATTCCGCAAGGTTTGCTGTTGATCCCCGTGGGCAGCAAAGTGACGCTGCGGCTATATGGCGAAGTCGGTGCCTTGACAGTGGCCGAGACGATTTCGGGGCGCATAGAGGATTTGGGTGCCGCATCGCAAAACCAGCAGATATTTACGGCGCAGACCACGGGCACACTTGCCATCGCGGGCGACAATGGTGCGGTGTGGGACGTGCAGGTGGTTGCCGATGCGCCGCCGCTGGTGGAATTGACCGGCCCTGTCGAGGCCGATGCGATGGGCGAGATGTCGCAACCGTTTTTGGGCTTTGATGATTACGGGATCGAAAGTGGCACGGCCACGATTGCGCTGGATCTGGCGGCGGTGGACCGGCGCTATGGTCTGGAGATTGACCCTGACGGGTTTGCGCCGCTGGTGCTGGATTTGCCGATGCCGTTTAATGGGGATCGCGCGGATTTTGATGCGTTTCTGGTCGAGAACCTGTCGCTGCATCCGCTGGCAAACTTGCCTGTGACCCTGTCGATGCAGGTGGTAGATGCGGCGGGGCAGGTGGGAGAAAGCCCGCCCGAGCCGATCATTTTGCCCGGCCGCAGGTTTTTCCAGCCCTTTGCCAAGGCAATCATCGAGCAGCGACGCGATTTGATGTGGGCGCGGGCCAATGCGCCCAGAGTGGCGCAGATCATGCGCGCGATTTCCTATCGCCCCGAGGGGCTGTTTTCCAACGAGACGACTTATTTGCGGATGCGCGCGATAATTCGCAGGCTGGAGCGTTTTGCCCCCGCAGGTGGCGTCAGTGAAGCGGCTCAAGCCGAGATTGTGCAAGCGCTGTGGGATCTGGCGATCCAGTTGGAAGACGGCACATTGGCCGATGCAAGAGAGCGGTTGCGCCGTGCCCAAGAACGGCTTGCCGAGGCGATGCGCAATGGGGCCACGGACGCCGAGATTGCTGAGTTGATGCAAGAGCTGCGCGATGCCACCAATGACTACATGCAGATGTTGGCCGATCAGATGGAGCCGTCGGATGGCACCGATCAGGCCGATAATGGCGCGGATAATCCGCAGATCACGCAGGACGAATTGCAGGCCCTGATGGACCGGATTCAGGAATTGATGGAAGAAGGTCGCATGGCGGAGGCTGCTGCGTTGATGGAGCAGCTCAACCAGATGATGGAGAATTTGCGCGTCACCCAAGGCGAGAATGGCGAGAACGGCCCGCGCACCCCGGGCCAGCAATCCATGCAGGATTTAGCCGAGACATTGCAGGATCAGGAACAATTGTCCGATGATGCGTTCCGCGAATTGCAGGACCGCGCCAACAGGCAAAGCCAGCAAGGCGAGAGCCAAGGTCAACAAGGCCAAGGCGGGCAGGACCCCGGGCAAGATGGCGAGCAGGGCCAAGGCCAAGGTGTGGGCGAGAATGCCACCGAGGGCCAGCAGGGCGAGGGCGGTGCCGGCGGAGAGGCGTCTTTGGCTGAGCGTCAGCAGGCGTTGCGCGACGAGTTACAGCGCCAGCAAGACGCTTTGCCGAATTTGGGTGGTGAGGCCGGTGATGTTGCCCGTGGTGCGCTGGACCGTGCCGAGGGCGCGATGGACGGGGCCGAGCAGGCATTGCGCGAGGGTGATTTTGCCGAAGCGATCGACCGGCAGGCCGAGGCGATGGATGCGTTGCGCGGCGGGATGCGCGCCCTGAGCGAGGCGCTGGCGCAAAATGAAAGTATCGAGCCCGGTCAAGGCACGCAACGTGGCGAGGACGTGGGTCGCGCACAGCCGACCCGCCGTGATCCGTTGGGCCGTGAGCCGGGCAATACCGGCCAGTTTGGCACCGACGACAGCCTGTTGCAGGGTGGCGATGTATACCGCCGCGCGGAAGAATTGCTGGGGGAAATCCGCCGCCGCTCCGCCGAGCAGGCCCGCCCCGAGGCTGAGCGCGATTACCTGCGCCGCCTGCTGGACCAGTTCTAGGGGGTCAGGGAGCTATTGCTCGACGGGCGCCATTTCGGGGGCTTCGCTGCTGATTGACGGAGTACTGTCGGGCGCGGGGGGGCTCTCGACCGCTTCTGTGGTCATCGCGTCCACCGCCCGCCGCAATTGCGCGTCAAGCCAGAGCCTGCCTGAGTCAACGGTCTCGACGTAGCGGGTCAGGGGGCCGCCTGCGGCGGGTGCCAGGGCGCTGATTTTTGGCGCGAAGCTATAGACCGCGGTCATGATCCCAAGGATCAACAAAACCCCGAAAAATCCGGTTCGAGAGCCGCGTTTGCGGGTTTCGGGCACAGCATAGGGGTCGAGGTATTCGGTGCCGCGCTCGGACTCGGGGCGCAGGCTGGAGTTGATTTCTTCGATGTCGGGCAGCAGGTCACCACGCGAGGCCGCAGCAATAGCCGCGCGGCTGGGGGCGGCAGATGCGGGCTGTGGCTCGCCCTTGCGCTGGGCCATGCGGTCTTGGGCCTCAACGGTGCGTTGATCGGGGGCGGCCTCTGCGCTGTCGAGACCAAGGTCCGGTTGGCTTTCCATGGCGTCGGCTTCCGCGCGTCTGGCGGTGGCTTCGCGCGCGGCCTCTTCGCGCAGGATGTCAGTAATCGCGGGGTCCAGTTCCTGGCGTTGCGGCGCGGGCTTGGGGGTGGCTTTGGCGGCGGGTTTTGGTGCGTAATCTTCCGCCCCCCATTGTTCAACGTCATCGGTGCGCGCCGAGGGGGCTGCGACGTCTTCGGAGAAATCGTCTTCGATGTCGGAGGCGCCGCGGTTTTCAAACCATGTGTGTGCGCAGTTCGAGCACTGCACATCACGACCCTCTTGAGGAATGACATCATCTGCCACCTCGTATTGTGCCCCGCAGTTTGGACAGATCAGTCGCATAACAAGTTCCTTTTCGCCCGTTTGCCGCATCTTTGCGCAGCTTGGTTAACTATTATTTACCCATTGGCCAAAGAAAGGCCAATGAAATGCGACTGTTTCCCCTGTCATAACATTGATAACTGTTGCAAATTTGGGCAGAACAGGCGCGACAGCCTAAAGGATGATGCCGTGATTGACCTCGATAATGTGGCCTATAGCTATGGTGGGGCGGAACTGTTCAGTCAGGTCTCGCTTAATCTTGCGGCGGGATCGTTCCATTTTCTGACCGGCCCGTCGGGTGCGGGCAAGACGACGCTGCTGAAATTATGTTATGGCGAGTTGCAGGCCACGGGCGGTCAGGTCCGTCTGTTTGGCGAGGATGCCGCCACAATGGACCGTGACGCGGTGGCCTTGACGCGCCGCCGGATCGGCGTTGTGCATCAGGATTGCCAGTTTCTGGATCATTTGCCGTTGACCGATAACATTGCGCTGCCGTTGACCGTGTCGGGCCGTGATGCAGAGGCTGTGGGGAATTTATCGGAATTGTTGGGCTGGGTCGGGTTGACCAAGCAGGCCGCGCAATTGCCGCCGCAATTATCGGGTGGCGAGCGTCAACGCGCCGCTTTGGCCCGCGCGGTGATCATGTCACCGGATGTAATTATTGCCGATGAGCCGACGGGCAATATCGATTGGGAGATGTCGCAGCGCCTTTTGACCTTGCTCGTCGAGTTGAACCGGATGGGCAAGACGGTGCTGATTGCGACCCATGATATGAACATTATCCGCGCCGCCAAATCACAGGTCACGACCCGTGTGCTGCGCCTGAAAGACCGCCGGTTGATGCAGGCGGGGGTCGAGCTATGAAGTCTGATATTACCCGCCTGTTTGGTTTGGTTGCCGGTGATCCGCAAGCCGAACGCGCGGTGCCACCCACCGGATTTACCGCAAGATTGACCCTGTTTACCGCCGGTGCGATGGCGTTTCTGGCGGTCTTTGCATTGGCGTTGTCATTGGCCACGGGGCGTTTGGCAGACCGCTGGTCCGCCGAGTTGGCCCGCACGTCGACGTTGCGGATTTCGGCCCCTGCGGATCAGGCTGACGCGCAGTTGTTGGCCGCCGTCGAGGTGTTGCAGACCACACCCGGTGTGGCGCAGGCCCGCCCGTTGACTGCTGACGAGCAGCGCAAGCTGTTAGAGCCGTGGTTTGGTTCCGATCTGCCGATTGAGGATTTGCCAATTCCGCAATTGATTGAAATCATTGAAGAAGGTGATGGATATGATGCCACAGGCCTGCGCGCAAGGTTGCAGGCCGAAGTGCCCGGTGCAGTGTTGGACGACCATACCCGTTGGCGCGAACCGCTGGTGGCGGCGGCCAACAGGTTGCGCAGTCTGGGTTGGCTCGCGTTGATTTTGATCGCCGCCTCGACCGCCGCGATGATTACCTTGGCGGCGCAAGCGGCACTTGCTGCCAACGCGCAAGTGATCCGCGTGATGCGCCTTGTTGGGGCGAGAGATATTTACATCGCACGGGCGTTTGTGCGCCGCTTTACCCTGCGCGCATTCTGGGGCGCGGCGCTTGGCACGGGGGGCGGTGTTCTGGCGGTGCTCTTGTTGCCATCGGCGGATGTGGCGGGCGGGTTTTTGACAGGGCTCGGGTTTCAGGGCGCGCATTGGTTCTGGCCGCTGATCATCCCGCCACTGGCCGCGACAGTTGCGTTTTTCGCGACCCGGGCCGCTGCGTTGAAAACCTTGAAGGAGCAGTCATGAGTTATGCCATCCAACTGCTGCGATCTGTTGTTTTCAACTTGCAGATTTATCTGGCGATGTTGGTGGTTGGTGTTCTTTGGGCCCCATGGGCGATTGTGTCGCGGCATGGTGCGATTGCGGCCTGTCATGCCTATTGCCGCTGGGTCGAGTGGACTGCCAAATGGATGATCGGCTTGCGATTTGAAGTGCGCGGCACGCCACCCACCGGCGAGGTGATGATCGCCGCCAAGCACCAGTCGTTTCTGGACGTGCTGATGATTTACAATGCTGTGCCGCGTGGCAAATTTATCATGAAGGATATTTTGAAGTATGCGCCGGTTTTGGGGCAATTTGGTTTGCGCATTGGCTGTATTCCCGTGAAGCGCGGCAAGCGCGGTGCGGCGATCAAGGCCATGTTGGCGGATGTCAAATCCGGCAAGGCTCTGCCCGGCCAGTTGATTATTTATTCGCAAGGCACCCGCATCGCACCCGGCGTGAAAGCACCTTACAAGATTGGCACGGGTGCGCTGTATCGCGATATGGGGCAGCCTTGTGTGCCGGTCGCCACAAATGCGGGTGTGTTTTGGCCCAAGCGCGGGTTTTACCGCAAGCCGGGTGTGGCGGTTGTCGAATTTCTGCCAGCGATCGCGCCGGGGATGCCGGTTGCCGACTTTATGAAAAAGCTGGAGGCCGATGTCGAGGCGCGCTCTGATGCTTTGGCGACCGAGGCGGGGTTTGATGGGTAAGGTTACCGATATTGCGCAATTGGAGGCGCTTTATGGTGTGCCCGCAAAGCCATCGCTGACGAAGGTCGCGGATCATGTCACCCCGCTTTATGCCAAGTGGATTGCGGCATCGCGTTTGTGTATTTTGAGCACGGTTGGCCCCGATGGCACGAATGGTAGTCCGCGTGGCGATGATGGTCCGGTGGTGCAATTTGCCGATCCCAAGACGCTATTGATGCCCGATTGGCGCGGGAATAACCGCATGGATTGTTTGCGCAATATAGTGGCTGACGGGCGTGTGAGCCTGATGTTTATTGTGCGTGGGTCAAATAATGTGATCCGTGTGAATGGCACGGCCGAGGTCACGATTGACGCGAGTGTGATCGCTGGGTTTGATGATAGGGGCCGCAAGCCGCGGTCGGTGATCGTGGTCCGTGTGGCGCAGGTTTATATTCAATGCGCGCGGGCGTTGATGCGGGCACAAACATGGGATGGCACCGATGAGAGTACGGGTCTGCCCAGTTTGGGCGAGATTTTGACCGAAGCGGAAGCCGGGTTTGATGGCGCGACCTATGATGCGACATGGGGCGCGCGCGCCAAAGAGACGATGTGGTAGCCGCTTTAGGCAGCCAGTCCTTTTGATCCCAGTGCGAGGTATTTGCTGCGCCGTGCTTTGCGGATTGCGTCGGGTTTTTTGCCGTCCATTTCGACAAGCAGTTTGGTGATTGCCGCACCGACCGATGTGATGGCGGCCGCTTTGTCGCGGTGTGCGCCGCCGCGGGGTTCGGGGATGATTTCGTCACAGACGCCGAGTTCGGCTAGGTTTTGGGCGGTCAGGCGCAGGGCTTCGGCGGCTTCGCGCATTTTGCCGCCGTCTTTCCACAAGATTGATGCGCAGCCTTCGGGGCTGATGACCGAGTAGATCGAGTGTTCCAGCATGACCACGCGGTTGGCGGTTGCAAATGCCACAGCCCCGCCAGAGCCGCCTTCGCCGATCACAACCGAGATCAGTGGCACGCTAAGGTCGAGGCATTTTTCGGTCGAGCGCGCGATGGCTTCTGATTGACCGCGTTCTTCGGCGCCTTTACCGGGATAGGCGCCCGGCGTGTCGACAAGGGTGATCACAGGCAGGCCGAAGCGGTTGGCGAGATCCATCAGGCGGATCGCCTTGCGATATCCTTCGGGGCGGGCCATGCCGAAGTTGCGCTCGATCCGCGATTTGGTGTCGTTGCCTTTTTCATGGCCGATCACCATGACGGGCCGACCGTCGAGCCGTGCAATCCCGCCCATGACCGCGTGATCATCGGCAAAGTTGCGGTCGCCTGCAAGCGGCGTGTATTCGGTAAAAAGCGCCTCGATATAATCCTTGCAATGCGGGCGGTCGGGGTGGCGCGCCACTTGGCATTTGCGCCAAGGGGTCAGTGATTTATACAGTGAGGTCAGAAGATCGGCGGCTTTTTTGTCCAGCGCTGCCGCCTCTTTTTCGACATCCATCTCTTCGTTGTCACGGGCCATTGCGCGCAGCTCTTCGGCTTTGCCTTCGATTTCGGCCAGTGGTTTTTCGAACTCAAGATATTGGATCATGGGAGGCGCCTTTTACAACTGTTCCTACAGATATAAAGTGGCATGGGGGGCAGACGCAAGCCCGCCCCAACGAGATGTGTCAGAGGACAAAATCGTCCGCACTAAGAATGTGCTGCCCCGAAAGGATAATCTCAAAGTTTGCTTTGCCGTTACCAGTCGTATCACCTTGAATGATTGTTTGATTTCCGTCGATTTCAATACGCAAATCTCCGCTCTTACCGTTAAAGCGACCCTGCCCAATGTAGAGGAAACTTTGATCGCCAGCGTAGGCGCGGCCCCACTTGGCATCGATGCCGCTCAAATCGATAACATCGTCAATACCGCCAAAGCCAAAGTCTTTGATCAGATCGGGGTTTGGATTCCATCCGGTAGAGTTGGTTTCCTTAACATCAGTAAAGGCAAACGTGTCCTGATCGGCGCCGCCTGACATCACATCGTATTTCTTGTTGCCGTAAATAACATCTCTGCCGGCACCGCCAAAAATAATATCCTCACCGTCACCGCCCTTAATGGTATCGGCACCATCATCACCAAAGATTGCATCGTCTTGGTTGCCGCCATAAAGATAATCAGCGTGATCGCCTCCGCGAATCCAGTCTTCGTCGTTGCCGCCATAAACGGTATCTTCGCCGACACCCGCATACAGCAAATCATTACCGTCATCTCCGTAAATCAGGTCGTCTTTCTGATTGGCGTCGATCTTATCTTCACCTTTGCCGCCGTAAAGGGTGTCTTGGCCCCAATCACCTTTGATGACGTCATTGCCATCTCCACCGTAAACAGTGTCGTCATTGATCCCCGCACCGACGATGTCATTCTCATCGCCGCCCCACATAAGGTCGTTGCCTGCACCGCCGAAAATCTCGTCTTCACCAGTTTCGCCGTAAATGACATCGTCGTCGTCGTCACCATATAGCTCGTCAGCTTTTTTGCCGCCTTTGATCGTGTCATTGCCAGAGCCGCCCTCGATATAATCTAGGCCGTTCTCCCCTCGGATCAGATCGTTGTCGGCACCGCCTTTGACAAAGTCATTGCCACGTCCCGCATTGATGGTGTCATTGCCACCGCCGCCAAGAATGATCTCCCAACCGAAACCGCCTGTAATGTCATCGTCGGCAGTGCCGATTTTGTACTCCTGAGCATCAATATTGACGGCAGTGCCATGGGCGATGATGGTGTCGTAGTCGATGTCGTTTTGGTAAGTTTGAAAACTCCCTGACTGGCAAAGAAGGTAATAAAATCATTGTAAAGGCGCATCGAGTGTAGATCCGTGCCACCAACGGTGCGAAGTTCTTGAACTTCTCCATCGACTGGATCTGGGCGCGTTCCATCTGTTTGATCTTTCAGATTATGTTTGATCTTTGTGATGTCACCCGAAGAGTCATTGTCGAGCACATTATTGGACCAAGGCACAAAGTCCCCCGCAATTTTGTAGTTAGCATGCTGGAACTCTGGTCTATCCTGAGCATCACCTGGATAGCCAGGCGATGCAAATGTCACGGCAGAGACCGAGACCGTCGGGAACTCGGCTGCGGCGTCACGCATTACGGCTTCAACCATAGCGCCACCTAAACTATGGCCCGCAAAGTATAGAACCTTTATCTCGGGGTTCTGTACAAGATAGGTTCGAATTTCATCGAAAAGTAAGTCAAAATTGGCGAAATGGCGGGGCATCGTAGCGGGTAGCCATTGACCGGCATCGGGGGCATCTAGGATGCCGGCGTCCGTATCATTTGTTCCTCTAAATGCAACAAACATCGCATCTTCACTGCGCGCAACAAGCGCGGCGGAATTCGCGGTTGTAAAAATGCCGTTCGCAATTCCTTCTTGGAAGAACCCGGCGGGTCCGCTGGGTTGCAATGCAAGTCCCGGGAGATCGTCCGCATCCAGCAGTTCCAAACCATCAGGGAGGCCAGCATAGGCGTCTTCCCCAGGCTGTTTAAAGTCGTTGATAAAGTCTCCTTCAATTTCGTGATCGCCTTCGGTATCGAGATGATACGCGGCCAGCGCCAACTCGGATAAAAACGCAACTTTACCGCCCCGAGACGCAAACAACTCGGTTGTCGTTGCATGATCAAATTCAATCGGCCCAAGCTCGAGCACGTGGCTGAGAGCATTGCCCACAAGTGTCGCAACTTCGGTCGTCGTAATCGCTAAGTCACTGATGCCAGAATAATAATCAATCGGCACTGTTGCGTAAAAAACGGTGCCCTCGCCAAAGTTGTAGGAAAAAGCGACCGCCTCGCTCGCATTTGCGGTTGTCAGCAAAACAGTGGCACCATTTGGCAATGTATCGCTATCTGCATAGCCGTGATGGGACCAATCGCCGCCATCGAGCGTGTCGTCATTGATTGTGCCATTCGCGGTCACGAAAGTCGCGGGCGCCGTGGCCGCGACATTTACATCGACATCGTATTGCGAAACAATGGTTGCCCCATCAAGCCCCGGGATTGTGCCATCTGAACCTTCTGCGCTTCGATCAAAAACGACAAGACCCATGCCGCCATTCACCGCTGCGTCCAGCGCGGCAGTTTCTGAGGCGCTCATATTCCAGCCACCGTTATCGTTCACAAGGTAAAGCGCGTCCAGACTGGCAAGCTCTGCCGCTGTGATGCCATTTAGGCTGACGGCCTCAAAGCCATTTGCAGTAATTTCATCTGCGAGATAACTGTCACTATATGCTGTGTAAGCATTCCAATAACCTATACGCGGCATCTAAATTCCCTTCCGATAGTCAAATTTGTTTCAATATGTTTAACGTAGAGAAATAAAATGAGGCGGGTCAATGATGTAAGCCGACCACCAGAGGTTCATTTTGTGCCTTCAATCAATTCAAATTGCTGAACGATGACTTCGGCTTGTTTGATCGAGGCGATATCAACAAGGCGGCCTTTGTAGACGGTGGCCCCTTCGCCGTTTGCGGTGGCTGTGGCCATGGCGGCGAGGATTTCGCGGGCCTCGGCGACGGTGGCGTCGGAGGGGGTGAAGACCTCATTTGCCAAGCCGATTTGTTTGGGGTGGATCGCCCATTTGCCGACCATGCCGAGGGTGGCAGAGCGGCGGGCTTGGGCGCGGTAACCCTCATCATCTGAAAAGTCGCCAAAGGGGCCGTCAACCGGCAGGATGCCATGTGTGCGGCAGGCGCTTACAATCGCGGTTTGTGCCCAGTGCCAAGGGTCCGAGTAGTGGCGATTTTCGCCCTGCAACATGTAGTAATTGTCTTGGGTGCCGCCGATGCCGGTGGTTTGCATCCCCATGGAGGCGGCGAAGTCAGCCGCACCCAGTGACATGGCGACCATGCGCGGCGAGGCGGCGGCGATCTCATTGACGTTCACGAGCCCTGCCGCGGATTCGATGATGACCTCGAAGTTGATCTTTTTGCTGCGCGATTTGGCAGCCTCGATCGCGGTGACAAGCGCGTCGACGGCGTAGATGTCAGCGGCGCAGCCTACCTTGGGGATCATGATCTGGTCGAGCCTGTCGCCGGCCTGTTCCAGCAAATCCACGACGTCGCGATACCAGTAGGGGGTATCGAGCGAATTGATCCGCACCGACAGGGTTTTGCTGTTCCAGTCGATGGTGTTGACAGCGTTGATGACATTGGCGCGTGCGCTGTCTTTGTCGGATGGCGATACGCTGTCCTCTAAGTCGAGGTTAATTACATCTGCGTCGCTGGCCGCCATTTTTGCGAAGAGTTTAGTGTTGGAGCCGGGGCCAAAAAGCTGGCAGCGGTTTGGACGGGCGGGGGGCGTGGGTTGCAGGCGGAAGGACATGGGTGACGCACCTTTGTATCAAAATCATCGCCACAAGGGTTAGATTGTTGCGCAAGGTATCGCAAGGGTCATTTTGCAAGTGCAGCATTTTGGCGTCGCGGAGAGTGTCCCGCGACGCCTGTGGGATCAGATACCTGCGGCGACGATGGCACGCGCGAGGATTGGCACGGTATCTGTATTGAGCCCCGCGATGTTCATGCGGCTGTCGCTGACCATATAGATGCCGTGATCGGCGCGCAGTTTTTCAACCATTTCGGGTGTGGTGCCAAGTTGGCTAAACATGCCGCGGTGGTGCGCGAGAAAATCAAACCGGTCCGAGTTGGTCAGGCGCCGCAGCTCGTCGGCAAGCTGTTTACGCAACGACAGCATCCCGTTTCTGGTCTCTTCCAGCTCGGCCTCCCAATCGGCCCGAAGTGCAGGGTCATTGAGGATTGTGGTGACAACCCGTGCGCCGTGGTCGGGCGGGAACGAGTAGTTTTGCCGGTTCAGGTAGTTGAGGTTTTGTTGCGTGAGTTTTGCCTCTTGCGCATGGCGGGCCACGGCCATCAGGATGCCTGTGCGTTCGCGGTAGATGCCGAAGTTTTTCGAGCAGGAGGCCGCGATCAGCACATTGTCGAAACCAGCCGCGATCATACGGGTGATTTGGGCGTCTGCGTCCAACCCGTCGCCAAAGCCCTGATAGGCGATATCGACAAAGGGAATGGCGCCGCGGGTGTTCATCAAGGCGATGACAGCGGCCATTTGGTCGGTGGTCAGGTTTGCGCCTGTCGGGTTGTGGCAGCAGCCGTGCAACAGCACGATGTCGCCTGCGGTGACTTTATCCAAGTCAGCCATCAGCCCGTCGAAATCGACACCGCGAGTCGCGCGGTCAAAGTAGCGGTATTCGGCGGATTTCATGCCCAGATAGCTCAGGATCGACGGGTGGTTTGGCCACGTCGGATTGGACAGCCAGACCGTGGCCTCTGGTGCGGCCATTTTGATCAGCTCGAAGGCTTGGCGGATGGCACCGGTGCCGCCCGGCGTGGCCACGGCGGCGATGCGGTCGCGCGCGATGGTGTCGTCCAGCACAAGGTTGATCATCGCGTCGGCGAAGGCCGGATCACCCGCGAGACCAACGTAGGCCTTGGAGGTTTGCTGCGCTTGCAGGCGTTTTTCGGCCTCTTTGACGGCGCGCATGACAGGGGTGTTGCCGGTCGCGTCCTTGTAGACGCCAACGCCAAGGTCGACTTTGGTGTCGCGAGGATCTTCGCGATAGGCGGCCATCAGGGCGAGGATTTTATCGACAGGTTGGGCGTGTAGGTTTTGTAGCATCAGGCGGCTCCGGTTGCTATTGGAAGGTCGGCATACATGCCCCATTCGGACCATGAGCCGTCGTAGAGGGAATAGTCGGTTTTGCCGATCCGTTCCAGTGCGAGACAAAGGATTGCGGCGGTCACGCCGGATCCGCAGGTGGTGATGACGGGTTTGGTCAGGTCAGCGCCTGCGCGGTCCATGATTTCACGGATTTCGGCGACGGTGCGCATGGTGCCATTGTCGCGGAGCAGATCGTTGTAAAAGACGTTGCGCGATGTGGGGATATGGCCCGCACGCAGACCCGCGCGGGGCTCGGGCGCGTCACCCTTGAAGCGGGCGGCCCCGCGTGCGTCCAGAATAGTGTGATCGCCAAGCTTGGCGGCACGCGCCACTTGGGTCACGTCGCGCACCAGTTGGTTTTGCCGGCTGACGGTCATGTGCCGGTCGCGCACAACAGGGGGCATGTCCGACAGGGCGCGCCCTTCGGATTTCCATTTGGGCAGGCCACCGTCGAGCACGGTTACGTCCATTTTGCCCATCAGGCGAAATAACCACCAGACCCGCGCCGCCGAGAACAGGCCGGACCCGTCGTAGACCACGACTTGGTGTCCGTCGCCCACGCCCATGGCCCGCATCCGCGACATGAATTTTTCCACCGGCGGCACCATATGGGCCAGCTCGGAGCGGTGGTCGGCGATATCGTCGATGTCGAAAAAGCGCGCACCGGGGATGTGTTCGGCGGCATAGTCGGCGGCGGCATCGCGGTTTGCATCGGGCAGATACCAAGAGGCGTCGATGATGCGCAGATCGGGGTCTTTGATATGGGCGGCCAGCCAATCGGTGCTGACCAGCGTTTTGGGGTCATCTTTTTGGGCGTGGGTCATGGTGGTCTCCGGTCGCTGCAAACGTCAGGCTTTGACTATCGCGTGCGGCCTTGGCTGACAAGGCGTCGGGTGTGCGGCGCGGCCACGGTTTGCACCGCGCTTGCTGATGAGGTCTGGCTTTTCGCAGCAATATACGCACAGCCCGTGAAGGGGCGCGGTATGAACCAGTGAAACGCCTTCACGACCATGTTGTGCCCGATGAATTGTCACCCCACGCTTTGCACGCGGCCAGAGCCGTATTGGCGCGCGCAGGTAGCGCCGAAAATTGACCGGGGCCATAACCCGCCTGAACGCAAGGTTATGGCAGACCGGTGGGCCTAGCCCATTTTGTTTTTGAAAATTGAAACTGCCGCAGTCAAGACAGCGCCGCCGCCGCCGCCGCCGATGATCGACATGATCAGGCTGGACGCGTCGCCGCCTGCCAACATGCCCAAAATCTGGCCGCCACCAAGGCCGCCCAAAAGGCCGGCAACTGTGTTGCCGACGGTGCCAAGCGACATTTCGCTTTTTGCTTTGCCGACAGCGTTACCGCCCACGGCGCCTGCGACGAGTTGTGCAATAAGTGCTTCCATAGTCCCCAAATCCTTTTTTCAAGTCGGGCCATCATTTTTGTGCCAGCGGGCGGGCCCGAACCCCCCGAGGTTAGGCGCAGGTTAACAGGTGGGTAGAATCGCGCAATAGGGGTCTTTTTGGCGGGGTTTCCCCCTAAATCAGTCGCCGTGCCGCAGCAGGCGCTGTTTCTGGCGGCCCCAGTCGCGTGCGGCTTCTGTCGCGCGTTTGTCGTGGTTTTTCTTGCCTTTGCCGGTGGCGATCTTGAGTTTGACCAGCCCCTTGTCGTTGAAATACATCACCAAGGGCACAATGGTCATGCCTTCGCGTTTGGTGGCATTCCAAAGTCGCACAAGTTCCTTGCGTTTACACAAAAGCTTGCGCTTGCGGCGTTCCTCGTGGCCGAACATGGCCCGATCATAAGGCGCGATATAGGCGTTGGTCAGCCAGAGTTCGCCATCATCCACCGAGGCATAGCTTTCGGCGATATTGGATTGCCCAAGCCGCAGGGATTTCACCTCGGAGCCGTGCAGGATAATGCCGACTTCGATATCTTCCTCGATGGCATAATCGTAGCGCGCGCGCCGATTTTCCGCGAGGACCTTATAGTTTTTGTTTTCAGGTTTCTTGGCCATGGTCTGCATCAGATAGGTCAAGGCGCGGGGCGACACAAGAGAGCGGGCGCACTGGTATTGCGGGCAAGGCGCGGTATGGTGCGGCAAACCACCCGTTGGAGGCCAGATGTTTTTACAGATTGCGATAGGTTCTGTGTTGCTGTTGTTGTCGATTTTGATTGCGGGGGCGAGTTTTTGGGTGATGGAGTGGGCCTTTGTGCACCGTCAGAGGTGGCTGGCCCGCCCGCCGCATCGCCCCAAGCTGATTTTGGTGCTGATGGTGGTGGCGGTGTGGATTTTGCTCCAGATTACGGCAGGTGTGTGGATGTGGGCCTTTGCGTTCAGGGGGCTTGGCGTGTTCCAGACGATGGAGATGTCGGTGTATTTTTCGTTGGTCGCCTTTACGACTTTGGGGTTTGGCGACGTGTTGTTGCCGGTGGAATGGCGGTTGCTGTCGGGGATGGCTGCGGCCAACGGGTTGTTGAACTTTGGTTTGGTCACCGCGATTCTGGTTGAAGCGCTGCGCCAGATACGCACCCATCAGATCAATTATGTGTTGGAGGACGAAGCGTGATCCCTGTGTTGAAAAATGCCCGTGCGCGGCATGTGTTTTTGCAGCGTCATGGCTTGTCGGACGCCCCCAGCGGTGCGGGCAAGGGGGCGGATCTTGCGGCGCTGATTGCCGGTTTGGGCTTTGTGCAACTGGACAGTGTGAACACCTTTGCCCGCGCGCATGATCTGATTTTATGGTCGCGCCGGCAGCAGTATCGCCCCGCCGCTTTGGGTCATGCATTGGCCCGCGACCGCGATGTGTTCGAGCATTGGACCCATGATGCCGCAGCGATTGATATGGGGTTGTTTGCCCATTGGCGGCACAAATTTGCCCGCGATGCGGCGGTGCTCGAGGGCCGCTGGAAGTCGTGGCGCCGCGATGATTTCACCCAGAAAATCGACGAGGTTTTGCGTCAGGTGGCCGATCACGGGGCTTGTTCGTCGGGTGATGTGGGCAAGGACGAGAGCCGTGGATCGGGCGGTTGGTGGGACTGGCATCCGTCCAAGACGGCGTTGGAATATTTGTGGCGCTCTGGCCAATTGTCGGTTGTGCGCCGCGACGGGTTTCGCAAGGTTTATGACCTGACCGAGCGGGTCATTCCGGCCGAGCGGTTGAACGCAAGGGTGGACGAGGCACAGACGGTGGATTGGGCCTGCGGGGCGGCGCTGGATAAGTTGGGCTTTGCCACCAGCGCCGAATTGGCGGCGTTTTGGGATTTGACGACCAAGCAGGAGGCGAAAGATTGGGCCGTTGCCGCCTTGGCGGACGGGCGCGTGATTGAGGTTGATGTCGAGGGGGCGGATGGCGGTTTGAAGCGCGTGTTGGCGCGGCCCGAGGTGATGGATGAGCTGGTGGACGCGCCGCAAAACCGGGTGCGGATATTGTCGCCCTTTGATCCGGCCTTGCGCGACCGGAAACGCGCCGAGCGATTGTTTGGCTTTCACTACCGGATCGAGATTTTTGTGCCCGCGCCCAAGCGGCAATATGGCTATTATGTATTCCCCGTGATGGAGGCGGACCGGTTGATCGGGCGCATCGACATGAAGCGCAATGGCGATGTTCTGGATGTCACCGCGTTTTGGCCCGAGGTGGGCGTGCAGATGGGCGCGGGGCGGCTTGCACGATTGCGCGCCGAGTTGGCCCGTGCGGCAAAGTTTGGCGGTTGTGGTGATCTGCGCTACGCGGCAGATTGGCTGCGGCTGTGACGGGGCTTTTCCCCGCCACAGACGGTTTTAGTTCAGCAGGCCTGCGACTTGCATCCCTGATTTGATCGCGGCTTTTGTCTCGTCGGTCAGCGCGGTCAGCGGCGAGCGCACCTCGTCCGAGCAGAGCCCCAACAGCGACATGCCGTATTTTGCGCCGACCAACCCCGGTTCCATGAACACGGCCTCGTGCAGTGGCATCAGGCGGTCGAGTTGGATCAGCGCAGTTGCGTAGTCGCCAGCCAGTGTTGTTTCCTGAAACTCGGCGCAAAGTTTTGCCGCGATATTGGCCGTGACCGAGATGCAGCCGATCCCGCCGTGGGCATTGAAGCCCAGTGCTGTCGCATCTTCGCCGGAAAGCTGCACAAAATCCGCGCCGCAGTGCATCCGCTGCTTGGGCACGCGAGACAGGTCGCCGGTGGCATCTTTCACGCCGATGATCATTGGCAGTTTTGCCAGCGCACCCATGGTTTCAGGGGTCATATCGACGACAGAGCGGCCCGGAATATTGTAGATGATGATCGGCAATCCGCAGTCGGCGGCGGCAGCGAAATGGGCGTAAAGCCCGCGCTGTGTTGGTTTGTTGTAATAGGGGGTCACGACAAGGGCGGCGTCCGCGCCTGCCGCTTTGGCCGCTTGCACCAGCCGCACGGTTTCGATTGTGTTGTTGGAGCCCGCGCCCGCGATTACGGGGATACGCCCTGCGGCGGCTTGCACCACGGTTTGCACCACCAGATCATGCTCGGCGTGTGTCAGGGTCGGGCTTTCGCCGGTAGTGCCGACGGGCACAAGCCCGTGGCTGCCTTGATCGACATGCCAGTCCACCAGTTTTTTGAGCGCGTCAATGTCCACTTTGCCGTTGCTAAACGGCGTGACAAGTGCAGGCATAGACCCTTTGAACATGACGCGTATCCTTATGGATGGCCCGATGGATTCGGACCGTTGAAATCGCGCGGACATTAGACGCCTTTCCGCCGACGGGCAAGTTTTCACATTGCTCATGTCTGCGCAAAGGTTAGGTTGGGAAAGACCCGCCCGAATGAGGACAATGTGATGCGATTTATAGCCCTTGCGATTGCCCTGATTTCAGCCCCGTTTTCGGGGATGGCGCAGGTGATTGACCAGCGCGCGATTGATGCTGTGACGGCTGCGGGCGCGCAGGATTGGCAGCTTGCCTATTCGATTGTCGGAACCTCTGATCCGGTGACCGCAGATGTGATTACATGGCTGCGACTGCGCGAGGGCGAGGCCGATTTTGTGGATTATATGGCCTTTACTGCTGCCCGCCCCGACTGGCCGCAGATGGACAGAATTCGTGCCCGCGCCGAAGAGGCGATCCCCGAGGGGTTTAATGCCGCGATGGTGATCGAGTGGTTTGGCGATTTTCTGCCCCAGACCGGCGAGGGTGCTGTGCGTCTGGCCGATGCGCTGATGGCCACGGGGCGCAAAGATGCCGCCGAGGATATGCTGGTGGATACATGGGTGACCCAAGGGCTGACCGAGACCGGCCATCAAGCGATGATCGACCGGTTCGCCGATCTATTGGCCCCGTATAACGCCGCGCGCACGGATGCATTGTTGTGGCGCTGGCGCACGCTGGAGGCCGAGCGCATGGTGGAGCTGCTGGACCCTGGTCAAGCGGCCCTTGCCCGCGCGAAGATCGGATATCTTAAAAGGCTGCCCGATGTAGAGACGCTGGCGCAGGCCGTGCCTGATGGTTTGAAAAACGACACCGGCCTTGCCTATGCACGCTATGGCTGGCTGGCCAGTCGCGGCGCGCGCGAGGACGCGATCGAGATTCTGCGCGCCCGTTCGGTGTCTGCCGGGGCCATGGAGCAGCCGTTTCGCTGGTCGGGTTGGCGCCGGATTTTGGCGCGTTCTGAAATGCGCGAGGGCCGCGCGCAAAGTGCCTATGATCTGGCGGTAAAACATTATTTGACCCAAGGCGCGGCTTTTGCTGATCTTGAGTGGCTGGCGGGGTATATCGCGCTGACCTATCTTGATCAGCCCGCCGTGGCCCTGACGCATTTTCAGGCCGCAGATGCCGCAGTTCGCAACCCGATTTCAGAGGGCCGGATGCAATACTGGATCGCTCGCACGCAAGAGGTTTTGGGTGATCAACTGGCAGCGCGCGCGGCCTATGAAGGGGCGGCCCAGCATCAAACGGGGTTTTACGGATTGCTGGCGGCACAGAAGCTGGGCCTGTCGCTGGACCCCGATCTGACCGGTGAAAATGACCCTGCTGATTGGCAGAACGCGCCGTTTTTGTCGCAAGATTTGACACGCGCCGCGCTGGCGTTGTTGCAAGCCGGAGAGCGTGTGGGGGCGGTGTCGTTTTTTGCTGCGCTGGGCAAGCGGCTGGATGCGACCGAGTTGTCGCAGCTTGGCGCGCTATTGGCCGAAATGGACGAGCCGTATTTTGAGGTATTATTGGGCAAAACCGCTCTGACCCGCGATATTCTTGTGCCGTCGATTTATTTTCCGCTGCACCCGATGGCCAAAATGGACCTGCCGGTGGCGCCCGCGCTGGCGCTGTCGATTGCGCGCCGCGAGAGCGAGTTCAACGCGGGCATTGGCAGCGCTGTTGGCGCGCTGGGGTTGATGCAATTGATGCCCGCGACAGCCCAAGAGGTGTCCGAGCAGATTGGTGAGCCTTACAGCCGGAACCGTCTGACCGCAGATCCGGCCTATAATGCGCGGCTTGGAGCGACCTATCTAAGTCAGTTGCAAGAGCAGTTTGGCTATTCACCGGTCATGATGGCCGCAGGCTATAACGCGGGTCCAAGCAGGCCGCGCACGTGGATGGCCGAGAGGGGCGATCCGAGGATCGGAGAGGCGGATATCATCGACTGGATCGAGAGTATTCCGTTTCGCGAGACCCGCAATTACGTGATGCGGGTGGCGGAATCCATCCCGATCTACGAGGCCCGTTTGACCGGCGAGACCGGCCCGATCCGGTTTATGGAACTGCTGATCGGGGAGAAACCGGTTGTGCGCCCGCGCAGTCGCCCCGAACGCGCGGCCCCGCTGACCAGTCGCCGCCCCGTTAGCCGGCCTGAAGGTTGACCTTGCGGCTGCGCAGCAGTGTGAAAATGCCCGCCCCCACAACGATCAGCGCCCCGATCGCCACATTGGTTGCAAGCGTTTCGCCAAACAGCGTGATGCCGATGATGGTCGCAAAGACCAGTTGCAGATAGGCAAAGGGCTGCACCGAGGAGGCTTCGGCGACTTCGTAGGTTTTGATTAGCAGAAAATGCCCCGTGACCCCTGTGATGCTAAGCGCGCCCATCCAGAGCCAATCCCCCCCTGACATCGGTTCCCAAAACCAGATGCCCACGACTGTCATCGCGACGGCCCCAGATACTCCGGTCCAGAAAAACGAGGTTGCCGCCGTGTCGCGCCGCGCCGCATAGCGCGTCAGCAAAGCGTAGATTGCAAACAGGATCGCCGAGGTCAGCGGGATAATCGCATAGGGAGAGAAGACCGCAAAGCCCGGCTGCAAGATCACAAGCACGCCGATGAAGCCGATCCCGATGGCCACCCACCTGCGCCAACCGACGTTTTCGCCCAAGATCGGCCCCGATAATGCCGCGACAAGCAACGGATAGGAGGCGAATATCGCATGGCTTTCGACCAGCCCGAGCACCACAAAGCCCGCGACCATAATGCAGATTTCGCCCGCCAGCAGCAGCCCGCGAGAGATTTGCAGCACGGGTTGGCTGGTCTTGGCGGCAGCCCGAATTGACCCTGTTTTGCGCCGCGCCACGGTGATCACAAAGGCGGCGAAAAACCAGTAGCGGATCATCACGATCATCAGCACGTTATATTCGCCCGCAAGGTGGCGCGAAATGCCGTCTTGGACTGCAAAGATGAAGGCGGTGGCGCACATCAACCACATGCCAAGCCGCTGGTTATGTTGCATCGCGTTTCCTTGCGGTTGTCATATGCCGTTTGCGCCCGAACCCTTGCACACGGGTCACGTCAAAGCCTGCCGCCGTCAGTGATTGCCGCACATGGCCTGCGGCGGAATAGGTCGCCGCGGTGCCGTTCGGTGCGGTGTGTGCACCGACAGATTGCAGCAAGGCAGGTTCCCACAATTGCGGGTTTTTGGCCGGCGAAAAGCCATCGAGAAACCATGCATCGGCAAGCCCTGTCCAAGTGGGTAGTGTCTGTCGCGCGTCGCCGATGATCACGTTGAGGGTCAGGTTCGGGGCGAGGGTGACGGGTCCGTCCCCTGCTGTCCAAGCGTCAAGCAGGGTCGCGCTATGCTCTGCCAATTCAGGGAATGCTGCCAGTGATGCGGCCATGTCGGATTTGGCCATCGGGTAGGCCTCGAACGAGGTGAAGTGCAAAGCGCCATGATCGGGGGTGGCGGCCCAGTCCGCCCAAGCCACCAGCAGGTTCAGCCCGGTTCCAAAACCCAGCTCGCCGATGTGCAGATCGTGGTTGAACCGTGCAGGCAGGGCATTGCCGCCGATAAACACATGGCGCGTCTCGTCCAACCCACCGTTCAGCGAATAATACGGATCGTCGAAGCGTTCAGAGACAGGCACGCGCCCCGCGTCGGTGTCACGCCAAAGAAGGGGGGCTGTCTGGTCGGTCATGCGGATTTGCCTTATGGGTGCGTTATCTTTGGGCGGTGGGGCGGAAAATGGCAACTGTGGATGTGACGGTGATGGGTGCGGGGGTGTTTGGCCTGTCGATTGCCTATGCAATTGCCAAACGCGGCGCGCGGGTGCGGGTGATTGACCCAAACGGTGTGGCATCGGGGGCCAGCGGCGGCATTGTCGGCGCCTTGGCCCCACATGTGCCCGAGCAGTGGAATAGCAAGAAGGCGTTTCAGCTCGACAGCCTGTTGATGCAGGCGGATTTCTGGGCGCAAGTGACGCAAAGCACCGGCCTGCCTACGGGATATTGCCGCAGCGGGCGATTGCAGCCCTTGGCGGATGCGGTGGCGGTTGATTTGGCGCGCGCGCGTGCGGTCAGTGCCAAAGAGCTGTGGGGTGACGCCGCGATTTGGCAGGTGATACCCGCAAGTGATGTGCCGTGGATGCCGCCGAGCCCCAGCGGAATGGTGGTGCATGACAGTCTGACGGGGGCCATTCATCCGCGCGCTGCGACGCGGGCCTTGGCGGCGGCGGTGACGGCTTTGGGCGGGCAGATTGCGCGCGAGGGTGCTGCTGGGGGGCGTGTGGTGTGGGCCACTGGCTGGCGCGGGTTGGACGCGATGACGGCGCAGCATAGTCGCTTGGTCGGGGCGGGGGTGAAGGGGCAGGGCGCGCTTTTGCGGTTTGACGCGGTGGGCCTGCCGCAGTTGTTTGCCGAGACCTTGCATATCGTGCCACATTTTGACGGCACGGTGGCGATTGGATCGACGACCGAGCGCACGTTTGAAGATGGCGCGGTGACTGATGATTTGCTTGAGGATGTGATCGCAAAGGCGCGGCGCGTGTTTCCGGTGTTGGCGGATGCACCCGTGATCGAGCGCTGGGCAGGGGTCCGACCCCGCAGTCGCAGCCGTGCACCGATGTTGGGTGCGCATCCGTTCCGGCCCGGCGAGTTTGTGGCCAATGGCGGGTTCAAGATCGGGTTTGGCATGGCACCCAAAGTAGGCGAGGTGATGGCGGATTTGCTGTTGGAGGGGCGCGACACCGTGCCCGATGATTTTAGGCCCGAGCGCAGTCTCTAGGTCGCAGTCGCTGTCATGCATTGCCGCCCGTCAGGCCCGCGCACCCATGCACGCCCGTCTTTCCAGCACAGTGTTGCGGTCTCGAAATGCATCAGTGGGGCCGTTGCGCGGTAGCTGAAAGTGGTAAGCGTGCCCAAGTGTTGCTGCGCCATATTCATCAACAGATGCGCCAGAAGCGGGCCGTGCACGACGAGGCCGTCATAGCCTTCGATGTCGCGGGCGTAGGCCTCGTCGTAGTGAATGCGGTGGCCGTTGAAGGTCAGTGCGGAGTAGCGAAACAACAGGGTGCTGTTGAAATGGACCGGTGTGGCGTGGTCTTCATCGGTGGCAGCAATAGGGGCTGTGGGTGAGCGCGCTTGACCTTCGCGGAACACGAGGTCTTGGGTTTCGGTCAGGGCCAGTGTTTGCCGCTGGCGGATGTCGTGGCGAATACGCACAAAAGCCAGCGGACCAGAGCGCCCTGTTTTGCGCGTCACACTTTCAATGTGGGAGGTTTTTTCGGCGCGGATGCCTGCGAGAAGGGGGCGGTGGAAGACCAGATGACCTGCGGCCCACATGCGGCGCGGCAGGTCCAAATCGGGGATAACCCCCCCCTTTGCGGTGTGCCCGTCGCGGCCCAGATCGGCCAGCGGTGCCGGGTCCCAAAAGTAGAGGTGATGCGCAAAGGGGGGCAACGGGTCGCCAGAGGCGATGGGGGCCAAATTGAGGGTCGCTTGCAAGGCCTGCACGCGGGCCACGTCCATCGGGTCTTGGAGAGTGCGGATGTTATCTGTCATAAGGTCAAGTCTAGGCCATAGCGGGGGGCGGTTTCAAATGTTGCGTGTCACATCACTGGATCATCTGGTTTTGACGGTTGCGGATATCGACCGCACGGTCCGGTTTTACGAGGATGTGCTGGGCATGGCCGCGCAGGAATTTTACCCTGCGGGTGGTAGCAAGCGCATCGCACTGGTGTTTGGCGCGCAGAAAATCAATTTGCACGCAGCCGACGCCCCCTTTGCGCCGAATGCCAAGCGTGCCACTTGTGGCAGTGCGGATTTGTGTTTTCTGGTGCAGGGCGATCTGGACGGCTGGGCCGCGCAATTTGCGCGCATGGGCGTGCCGGTCGAGCAGGGGCCGGTTGCGCGCAGCGGGGCCGTGGGGGCGATTATGTCGCTGTATTTGCGCGACCCCGATGGTAATTTGATCGAGGTCGCAGCGCCGGTTTAAATTTCGGCGCGCAGTTTCGCCATCAATGTGGTGAGCGTTGCGATATAGCGTTCGTTGGAGAGTTTGCCCTGTGCGTCGAATTCGTTGTAATTGCCGCCGACGAGCAGTTCCGGCCCTTGGATCAGGCGGGTGCCAAATGGCATCATGCAAAGCCGAAGCGCGAATTGCGAGCGTTCCCCGCCCGCGCGCCCTGCCGCCGATGACATGATGGCGACGGGTTTGTCGGCCCATGGCGACCCTTCTGTGCGGCTGACCCAATCAAGCGCGTTTTTGAGAACACCCGAGATGGATTTATTATATTCGGGGGTCGAGATGATCACCGCGTCGGCGTCTCTGATCTGATCAGCGAGGGTCTGCACGGGGGCGGGGATGCCGGCGGCCTCGACGTCGCCATTATACAGTGGCAGGTTCAGATCCGCCATTGTGAAGCTCTCGGCATCAAAAATGTCAGCGGCGTGTCGCACAAGTTGGGTGTTGGTTGAGGCCGCGCGCAAAGCGCCGGAGATGCCGAGAAGTTTGGTCATGGGGTCGTTTCCTTGTTCTAAGTTGACTTGCATATAATCGCATCAACGGCTGTTGCCACTGCGCATGGGCTGACACATGCTGTGCGTAAATGCGTAGGGAGAATCCGGTGATGCGGCACGGTGGCAAGATTTTGAGCGATCAGTTGGAAAAGCTGGGCGTGCGGCGCGTGTTCTCGGTGCCCGGAGAGAGTTTTCTGGCTGCTTTGGACGGGCTATATGACAGCGGGATTACCAATATCGTGTGCCGTCAGGAGGGCGGCGCTGCGATGATGGCGGAGGCTTACGGCAAGATGACCGGCGAGGTTGGCGTATGTTTTGTCACCCGCGGGCCCGGCGCGTGTAATGCCAGCGCGGGCGTGCATATCGCGATGCAGGACAGCACGCCGATGGTGCTGTTTGTCGGCCAGATCGACAATCGCCAGACTGACCGCGAGACATTTCAGGAAGTGGATTATCGCGCCATGTTTGGCGGGCTGGCCAAATGGGTCGCACAGGTGGATCATACCGAGCGTTTGCCCGAGTATATCGCGCGGGCGTTTCGGGTGGCAAAAAGCGGCAGACCGGGGCCGGTGGTTTTGGCGTTGCCCGAGAATATGTTGAGCGCCAGCGCGGATGTGCCTGATTTCAGCGGCACAGTGGCGCATAGTGCCGGGCGCGTGGGGCCGGATGTTCTGGCGCGACTGATGGCGGCCGAACGGCCGATGATTGTGGTTGGCGGGCCACATTGGAATGTGGCGGCAGCCAGTTCATTAGAGCGGCTGGCGCAGATCACGGGTGCCCCTGTTGTGACCAGTTTTCGCAGACAAGATTACATCGACAATCGCCATAGCCATTTTGCAGGTGATCTGAATGTGGGGGTGAACCCCAAGCTGGCGCAGCGGGTGCGGGATGCGGATTTTTTGCTGCTGATCGGCACGCGGTTTGGCGATATCGAAACGCAGGGCTATACGCTTGTGGATCCTGCCGATCCGCAGAAAACTATTGTGCATATTCACGCCGATGCGAATGAGATTGGCCGGGTTTATGGCGCTGATATCGGCTATGTTTGTGACGGGGCGACAGCCACCACGCAACTGGCGATTATGGCGGCAACTATGGAGATTGCACCGCAGTGGGATGGGTGGCGCAGGGCGGCGAGGGCTGATTACGAGGCGTGGTTAACACCATTCGAGAGCCCCGGTGCCGTCAAGCAAGAGCAGGTGATCAAGTGGCTGTCGGATAAGTTGGCGGATGATGCGATTTTGACAAACGGGGCGGGGAACTATGCGGCGTGGTTGCACCGTTATTTTGTCTATAAGCAGTATGGCACGCAACTGGCGCCGACGTCGGGGTCAATGGGCTATGGCTTTCCTGCGGCGATATCGGCGTCATTGGAGCACCCTGATCGCGATGTGGTGTGTTTGGCGGGCGATGGCTGTTTTCAGATGACCTGTAACGAGTTGTCGACGGCGGTGCAGCACGGGGCGAAACCGATTGTGATCGTGATGGACAATGGCCGTTACGGGACCATTCGGATGCATCAGGAAAAGCATTATCCGGGGCGTATATCTGGCACGATTCTGTCGAACCCTGACTTTGTGGCACTTGCAAAAGCCTATGGCGGGCATGGTGAGTTGGTCACTGACGGGGCGCAATTCCCGGATGCGTTTGCGCGCGCCAAAGCCAGCGGCACGGTCGCGATCATTGCCTGCAAAATTGACGAACAGGCGCTGACCACAGGGGCCACTTTGTCAGCCGTGCGCGGGTTTTAGACCGCTTTCCATTTGGCAGATTGATTGGGCAAGAACGCCTCGACCGCTGCCGTGGCGATCACGGCGGTGTCGCCGGTGGCCGCGTGATGCACATTCTGGCCACCCTTTACCGCAGTGACCGTGGCACGGCCGCGTGGCAGCAGCTTTGCCAAAGCATCTGTGTCGAGTTTGTCGGGCTCTTGCACGCCGACAGTTACCTGCACGCGCATCGTTTCGGTGGGAATGGCGAGCGTGCCAAAGATCGGCAAGGTCGAGTGCCGAAACGCGTCCTCAATCGCGCGCGCGGCGGCCTTTTGATAGTCCATGCCGTGCAGGTCATTGCCCATGCCCATTTCGATAATCATGCGCTGGTCCATCAGATACGCTCCATGTTGAATGATACGTTGATGGCCGCATTTACGATGACCGTGGGGTTGCCGTCGGGGCGCGGAATGTCGAGGCCGCCGTGATGCACCGTGACGCGGGGTTGACCGTAAGGGAAAATATCGAGCAGCGCCGCAGTATCAACCGCATCGGGCTGCTGGCACGCGATTTCGACGTCAATGATCATCGCCTCTTTGGGAAAGCCGAAAAGCTCTGCCATGTTGATCGAATTGTGCCACAGCGCATCTTGCACCGCACGTCTGGCGGCTTGGGTGTAATCTTGGCGGCGCAGCGATGTGCCCATGCCAAATTCGGTCAGGACGCGGTGCTTGGGCATGGGGGTGTCTCTTTCATCCAACAGGGCTAGGGACAAAGAGTGCGTGATGACAAAAGCAGACGCAAGAGGGGCTTTGCACGCGCCCGAAGATTGCGAGGTCACGCTGTGACCTTGTTGCATCTGCTGTTCATTCTGGCACGCACGCGGGTTTTTTCCCCTTCTCGTTTTGCGTCTGCCAAGGGTATGACAAGAAAAAACACAGGTGGGCAGTTACGATGAAAATGTTTTGTATAGCGATTATGGTCGCGTATTTCGGTGTGGCATTTGTGGCGACAGGTATCTGACTTTTCCGTGCGACCAGCAGGTGCATAAGCCATTGCGCCGTGGTAATGACGCCTCGGATTAAGAGGATTGATCATGGATTACAAAGCGTCTGGAGCACCGAAATTGAATAAAAATGCCCCCAAACATGCCGAGCATAATGCGCATGGCTCAAAGAAAAAGCCGTTTGGCGAGCGCGAGAGCAAAGAAGAGTTGCTGGCCCGCATGAAAGCCGCACAAGCCGAAAAGAAGTAGGCTTAAAGTGCCTTCTCCATGAAAATGGAGGTGGGCGCATTGGTGTAGTCGCCGAAGGCCGAGCAAGTGACATAGCCGTGCCGCGCATAGAGCCTATGGGCGGCATAGAGCACATTGCCGGTTTCCAGTTTCAGCACCCGCAAAAAATCGGTCTTTGCCTGATCCTCGATTTGCCGCAGCAAGGCGTCACCCACCCCGCGCCCGCGCGCATCCTCGGACACGAACATTGATTTGATCTCGCCGAAGCCGTCTTTGATCGCCAGCGCGCCGGTGCCAAGCACGACGCCGTCTTCACGCGCTGTGAAAAACCGGATGTCATCGGCGCAAAGCGCGTCGATGGACAGGTAGAAATTATCCTCGGGGGGAAACAGGTTTTTCATCAAGGCATGGCTGGCGGTGAGCAGGGCAGTTGTCTGCGGGTCGTGCGGATCGGTGCGGGCGACGATGATCATGGGCGGGGTCCGCTTGTGTGGTTTCGGTTGACGCCAGACTATGCGGCACCATGACGATCCACCGGAAATTGGGCAATTGCCACCCGAAAACCGCAATATCTTGTGGATAAGTCGGCGGTTTTCCCCAGATAAGGGGTGTTTTCGTTGACTCGGAGGCCTGTGAGAGGCCACCTTTAAGCTTATTTCAGGAATCACAAGGCCCCGATCATTGCGCTTTAGTAAACTTCGTCTCAATGGCTTTAAAAGCTTTGTTGACCCGACCGATTTGATTATCGCCGACGGGCTGACAGGTGTGGTTGGTCCTAATGGGTGTGGCAAGTCGAACCTGCTTGAAGCGCTGCGCTGGGTGATGGGCGAGAACCGGCACAAGGCGATGCGCGGTGGCTCGATGGAAGACGTGATTTTTGCTGGTGCATCGACGCGACCTGCACGCAACTTTGCCGAAGTCAGCCTGATGATTGATAATGGCGAACGCTTGGCACCTGCTGCGTTCAACGATCATGATCATCTGGAAATTACGCGCCGGATTACCCGCGATGCGGGGTCGGCCTATAAGGTCAGTTCCAAAGATGTGCGCGCGCGCGATGTGCAGATGTTGTTTGCCGATGCCTCCACCGGCGCGCATTCGCCAGCCTTGGTGCGGCAGGGTCAGATTTCGGAGTTGATCAACGCCAAGCCAAAGTCACGGCGTCGCATTCTGGAAGAGGCGGCAGGGATTTCGGGGCTGTATCAGCGGCGTCATGAGGCAGAATTGAAGCTGCGCGGGGCCGAGACCAACCTGACCCGCGTCGATGATGTGGTTGAACAATTGGCCAGCCAGTTGGCAACATTGGCACGGCAGGCGCGGCAGGCAGCACGGTATCGCGAAATTGGCGAGAATTTGCGCCGCGCGGAAGGGATGCTTTTGTTCCGCCGCTGGAAAGAGGCCGACGAGGCGATGCTGGCCGCAGGTGCGCAGTTGCGAGAGCGGACCACGGCCGCCGCCGCAGCGGAAACCGCGGCAAGACAAGCGGCCAAGGCGAGGTTGGCGGCGGAGGGTGTTTTGCCTGCCCTGCGAGAGGAAGAGGCGATTGCGGCGGCCGTTTTGCAGCGTTTGCAAGTGCAGCGCGATACCTTGGCTGACCAAGAGGCCCGCGCGCTTGAGACGATCGGCACATTGCGCGCCCGCATCGATCAGTTGGCCCGCGACATTGACCGCGAGGCTGGCTTGAACAAGGACGCGGGCGAGACGATTGAGCGGCTCGAGTGGGAAGCCAGAGAGATTGCCAAAGCGGGCGAGGGCCACGATGACAGGTTGACCGCCGCGCAGTCGGGCGCATCAGAGGCCGGCGCGGTATTGCAGGAACGCGAGGCGGACCTGTCGCAGATGACCGAGGATGTGGCTCGTTTGGCAGCAAGGCACCAGTCAGCGCAGCGTTTGATCGATGACAACCGCACCACCTTGAACCGGTCGCAAGTGGAGGCCGAAAAGGCCAAGGCAGCGATGGCTGTGGCGCAGGCTGCATTAACGCAGGCCGAGGCGGATTTTGAGGCGGCGGGCGAGGCCGAGCGGCAAGCGGTGGCCACGGCGCAAAAGGCCGATGAGACCTTGGCGCAAACAGAGATCGCCCGCGCCGAAACCCAGAACCGCGAAAGCGATGCAAGGGTCAAGCGGTCAGAGGCGGAAGGCGAGGCAAATGCCCTGCGCGCCGAGGTTGCGGCCCTCGCCCGATTGGTGGAACGCGACACAGCCGAAGGCGGGCAGGTGCTGGATTTGCTGACCGTGCAAAGTGGTTATGAAAAGGCGCTGGGTGCCGCCTTGGCCGATGATTTGCGCGCGCCCGCGATTGGGCCTGATGCGGCGTCTGGGTGGGCCACGTTGTCGCCGTATCTGGCGGCGCAAGCCTTGCCTGACGGTGTCGCACCCTTGACGCAATTTGTGCAGGTGCCCGAGGTTTTGGGCCGCCGCATGAACCAAGTGGGATTGGTGCGCCAAGAAGAAGGCGCGCAGTTGCAGGCGGTCTTGAAACCGGGGCAACGGCTGGTGTCGCTGGAAGGTGATGTCTGGCGCTGGGACGGGTTTCGCGCCGCGTCCGAGGATGCGCCCTCTGCGGCGGCATTGCGCTTGCAACAATTGAACCGGTTGGTCGAATTGAAACGTGATCTCGAAGAGGTCAGCGCCACGGCGAAGGGGGCGACCCAAGCCCACGAGGTGTTGACCAAGCGTCTGTCCGACCTGACTGCCGCAGATCAGGCCGCCCGACAGGCGCGCCGCGACGCCGACCGCTTGGTCGCGGACGCCAACCGTGCCGCCAGCCGCGCCGAAGCAGACCGCAACCTGTCGCAGGGTAAATTAGAGAGCCTTGGCTTATCTGTGACCCGCCACGAGGATGAAGCCCGTGGCGCAAACCGGACGCTGAAAGAGGCAGAAAGTGCCGCCGCAGATCTGGGTGATCTGGCCGCCGTACGCGATGAGGTCGAAGACATCAAAATGACCGTGGAGGCCGCGAGGATCACCATGATGTCGCGCCGGTCCGCTCATGAAGAAGCGCGCCGTGAGGGGGACGCACGACTACGCCGCAGTCAAGAAATCACCAAAGAAGTGTCGGGTTGGAAGCACCGTTTGGAGACGGCCAACAAGCGCAGCGCAGAATTGGCAGAGCGCAAAGAGGCGTCCGAAGCGGAACTGCAAGAGGCGACCACTGCCCCCGAGGAGATCGCCGCCAAACGCGCGGAGCTGGTCGATGCGATTGACGCGGCAGCCGTGCGCCGTAAGGCAGCGGCTGACAAGTTGGCCTTGGCCGATACCGGACTGCGCGAAACGGCGGACGGCGAGAGGGATGCCGAGCGCGCAGCCTCCGAGGCGAGAGAGGCGCGGGCAAGGTCCGAGGCCCGCGCTGATGCGGCGAAAGAGACCGTGATCTATGCGCAGGAGCGGATCATGGAGGCGCAGGAGGTCACGCCCGCGCAACTGTTAGAGAGCCTAGAGACCGATTTGGAGAAGATGCCGGCCGCCGAGGCGATTGAGGCGCAGGTCAATGCGTTCAAGCGGCAGCGCGATAGTTTGGGGGCGGTGAATTTACGCGCCGAAGAGGACGCCAAAGAGGTCCAAAGCGAGCACGACCATCTGGTTGGTGAAAAGGCGGATTTGGAAGCGGCGATTGCCGCATTGCGCCACGGGATTGCCAGCCTGAACAAGGAAGGCCGAGAGCGGTTGCTGACCGCGTTCGAGCAGGTCAACGAGAGCTTTGGTTTGTTGTTCAGCCATTTGTTTGGCGGCGGAGAGGCCAAGCTGGTGCTGGTGGAAAGTGATGATCCGCTAGAGGCGGGGCTGGAGATTATGTGCCAGCCGCCGGGCAAGAAATTGTCCACACTGTCACTGCTTTCGGGGGGCGAGCAGACGCTGACCGCACTTGCGCTGATTTTTGCGGTGTTCTTGGCCAACCCTGCACCGATTTGTGTGCTCGACGAGGTGGACGCGCCGCTTGATGATGCCAATGTGACGCGGTTTTGTGACCTGCTCGACGAGATGACCCGCCGCACCCAGACACGGTTCCTGATCATTACCCACCACGCGGTGACCATGAGCCGGATGGACCGCCTGTTTGGCGTGACTATGGGCGAACAAGGCGTATCGCAATTGGTGTCTGTGGATTTGAAGAAGGCCGCCGCCATGGTCGCGTGATGGGCATCGCGCATCCAGTTTTGGTGCGGGCGCTGTAGCCCTCTTCATAGTTTCATTTGAAACGGCGAAAATAAAAATCGGATGCTTAAACTCTTCAGATTTTGCAGCTAGTAGATTCTCCAATGGCCCAGTTCCGAGTAATTCAACTATCTTTAGGGCGTTCCAAAGACAGCTCAGGGCTGTCATACGCCCAAAGGACTCTGGCAGAACGACCCATTTGCAGTGTAACCAATGAGGGCTTCGGCAAAACACTCGCCAATCTTTGGCAGAGTCTTCAGCTGTTTTTGATTCAATCACACTTTCATTCGAAATCAAAATAGGTGAGCAGGTGTAATAATAAAAATATTGGCCCTACTACAACATAGAAACGCCAGTCGGCACCGGGAAAAAAGCTAAAGTCGAACAGTGCCGCTGATACCAAGAGGCCGTAAGATAGAAAGAACCATCTTGAAGTAACCTTTGCAGTTTGTATTAAACAGGCGTGGATAACGATTGCCCCCATTAGTAAGAATCCGGATATCCAAGTCATAGCTGTATTGTATTCAAAATTTCATCCAGCCACCTGGTATTTTCTTGTTTTCGCCTCGGCACTCACACTCATCTCCTATCAAAATCGGAGGCTCAGTTTCTAGCTTCGCGTAAGAAGTAATTCCTTGTATTTTCATAGCATCCAAAATCCCTTGAGACTTAAATATCTTTCAAGCTGATATGCCAAATGCTCCACCAATTGCAGCATTCGCAATAGATGTAATATCAACGCATTTATATGCCGAATCGAAGCTACTGTAAGAAAAATAGTTTTTACCTAATTGTAAAAGTAAATTCCTGCACCACCTCTCAATGCCCCCCACGATAATTGGTGCGAACCATACAAACTCCCCCTCGGATCGGTAAAACGCCCCGGGTTCTGGAGCGCGTATACGTAGATAGACGCGCCATCAATCAAACCGAGCGGATCGGCCTGCAACTACCGCCCGGGCGTCGGATCATAATCGCGCGTTCAGTTCTAATTAAGATCACCCGGCTCTGCGTTGATAAAGTCGGGAGCGGGGAGTTCGATTTGATGGGCGCGGATGGTTTGTTTACCTGTCCCATAGGCCTTCATCACGCGGTGCATCCCGTCGATGACGCGGTGGTTTTCGCAGATCAGGATCGGGTAACTCAGGTCGCTGCGCGCGGCAAGGGACGCGTGTTCCATGACGCTGATGCAGGAAGGCACCCCACCCGTTGCGCTATACCAGTAGGGCTCGAATATTTCCGCGATTTTGCCCAGCATCAGGTCTAGCGGCGTGAAGCGTTGTTTCAAGAGCGGCTCAATCCGCCAGATATATGTGTCATCGCCGACTTTGCGAAAATGGTATTGTGGCCGGATCATAGCGCCATCAATAAAGCGGTGGTCGGCCAAGCGTCGGCGGCCAGGCCCAGACGGCGCTGTTCGATCTGCACCGCTGCACGGGTTTTCGCCCCTAAAATGCCGTCGATCCCGCCCACATCATGGCCGCGCGCCACCAGCTTCTTTTGCAGCGCTTGCATTTGTGGACCGGTCAGCGGCGCCGAGGGCGAGCCCGCCGCATAGACCGGCGCCCCCGAAAGCCGCATCGCAAAATACGCGGCGGTGGTGACGTAGACAAAGCTTTTGTTCCACTCAAAGTAGACATCGAAATTGGGATAGGCCAGAAAAGCGGGCCCATTGCGCCCCATCGGCAAAAGCACAGCGGCGTCCAATGTCGCCGCAAGTGCGCCCGATGTCGGCCTGACGCCCAGCGCGGCCCATTCGCGAACCGGTTTGCGCTGCGTCAGACCGGTTTGCGCCCAGTTCAGATCGGCGGGCACGGTGACCTCTTGCAGCCATGGCTGGTTTGGCGCCCAGCCCAGCGAGGACAGCACATTCGCCCCTGACATCAGCGCGTCGGGTGCCGAGTTTTTCAGGTCGACCCGCCCATCGCCATCCCCGTCCATACCGCGCTCGAGAATGTCATTGGGCAGCATTTGCACTTGGCCAATTTCGCCCGCCCAAGCCCCAGTGGTGCGGGCAGGATCAAGGCCGCCGCGCGCCGCAAGCGTGATCGCGGCCAGCAGTTGCGGGCGGAACAATTCGGGACGTCTGCAATCATGCGCCAAAGTGACCAATGCGTTGCGGGTGTTAAAATTGCCCTGCACCTGACCAAAATCGGTCTCGAACGCCCAGAATGCCAAAAGCACCCCGCGCGGGATGCCAAAGCGGGCCTCGATGGTATCAAAGGTGCTGTCAAAGCGTGCCGCGTTCCGACGCCCGTTGTCGATCCGGTTTTGGCTGATCAGCGCCCGTGAAAACGTGATGAAGTCTTTCTGGAAAACCCCTTGGCTGCGGTCCGCTTGCAGCACTTTGGGATCGATCCTTGCGCCACGCAGCACGGCTTCGGTGGCGGCCGCATCAAGCCCCATTGCAGCGGCCTCGGCGCGAATACCGTCAAGGAAAGCAGGCAGCGGCCCGCCGCAGGTTTGCGCCAGAGCGGGTGTCGTCAAAAGCGAAAGACTAAGGGCGAGAGCGTGGCGCATGGGAAAGGACTTTCTGCAAAGGGGTCGCGTTTGGTTAACCCTAGCAGTGCAAGCCCAAGCAGACAAACCCGTTCAAAACGCCGCTTCGATTTGGCCCCATCTGTCGGGTGCGGGAAGTCCTAGCCGCAACCAAGTGGTGTTTTGCGCGTAGGTGCGGCTCCAGATTTTGTGGCTCGCCAAATGCAACTGCGCGGCGCGCGCGTCGGCCACTTCATAAAGCCGGAACAGTGATGTGCCGCCAATGACCGGTGCGCCTTGTGCCTCCATGATCGTGTCCAGCCGCAGCGCGTCGAGGGTTAGTCTTTTGCGCGTATCGTCCGCCCACGCCGGATCGGACAGCGCCTCTGCACCGACCGCCAAGGCGGGCCCCGAGACGTTCCATGGCCCCAGCCGCACGCGCAGGTCGGACAGCAACGCAGGGTCGCCGATCGCAAAGCCAAGCCGCAGCCCCGCAAACCCCCAGAAGTTGCCAAAGCTTTTGATCACAACCGTATTAGGCCGCGCGGCAAGGTGGATCAGTGACGCATCAGGTGCCACGTCGCAGTAGCTTTCGTCGATGATCACAAAGGGCGCATCAAGCTGTTCGGGGGTCCATGCCTGCCCGTCCGGACTATTGGGGTGCACAGCGACGATGGCGTTGCTGCGCGATGTGACGGGCGTCCATCCTGCCGCCAAAAAAGCGGACGTGTAGTCGGCACCGGCGCTGGTGGGCAGCGCGATATCACCTTTTTCGCGCAGATGCGGCAGGGCTGCGATAATGGCCGAGGCGCCTGCAGCGGGCACAATATCCGCGCCCTTCGGCACATTCCAAAAGCTGCGCGCATATCCGGTCAACCGCGCAAAAGCGGCCTGATCGGGGCGCGCTGTCCATGCCTCTGCGGGCAACAGCGGCGGGGGGTAGTGCACAGGGTTGATACCTGTTGACAGGTCTAGCCAATCGGCCCGAGCGCCACCGAATTGTGTGATTGCATCGTTCAGATTGTTCGCGATTTTCTGTTGTTCGTCTCGCATTATGCGCACGCCTGTAGTATAGTTGCATATATCAAAAGAGGGCGGGCGAGGCGATTGCCTGCGGGCTGGCGCGTGAGTGTGATCGTCATGGGCGGCCTATCTTAACTGCGGTTTTCAAGCGGATAAGCGCCCATATACTTTTGGCTATGGCGACAATCTGCCTTCTTTCGCTGATACTTTCCAAGCGTTAAGACTTCGTTAGGATTTCACGCACAGACCATTTATGAATGATTAATTTTCCCGGCGGGGGGGGTGTTTGCCTCCTACCCAAGCCCAAGGAGCCAAAATGCGCACTCTTATCGTGCAAAGCAATTACGCGCTGGGCCAGGTTTGGGCCCGTCATTTAGAGCGTTTGGGCGCGGATGTATTGCACGTCATCACCGGCGAAGAGGCGCTGAATGCCATTCAGGATAAGTATTTTGATGTGATTGTGCTGGATTTGGTTTTAACGCAAGGCAGTGCGCTGACCGTTGCCGATTATGCGAATTTTACCTGCCCGGACGCGAATGTTGTCTTTGTCACCGATACCACTTTCTTTTCAGACGGCTCGATTTTTGCCCATAGCAGCAATGCCCGCGCATTTGTGGAAACCGCGACCCCGCCAACAGACTTGGCCGCGATTGTCATGCACTATGGACAGGATGCTAGCCGCGCCCATGCGGCTCAGAATAATCCAACCTTGGGTTTGTCGGGATAATCCGGTGCGGGTTAATCGTGTCGTGGCTATAGTGATAGTGCCGCACGATATGGTGAAGGTTGACTGTCTGTGCCACCCCGTCCCATTGGTATAGCTCGCGAGTGAACGCCCACAGGTTCGGATAATCCACGATCCGGTTGCGGTTACATTTGAAATGCAAATGATAGACCGGATCAAAGCGGAGCAGCGTCGTCCAAAGCCGCCAGTCTGCCTCGGTAATCTTGTCACCCATCAGGTAGCGCGATGTCGATAGCCGGTCCTCTAGCCAGTCCAGACTGTCGAAAAGCGGTCCCACCGCCGCATCATAAGCGGCTTGCGTGGTGGCAAAACCCGCCTTGTAGACCCCGTTGTTAATCGTGTCGTAGACCCGCGCATTGACCGCTTCGATATCATCACGCATCTCGGACGGCCAATAATCGTCATGGTTGCCGGTGATGTCGTTGAACGCCGCATTAAACATCCGGATGATCTCGGAGGATTCGTTAGACACGATTGTGCCGCGCTCTTTGTCCCACAAGATGGGCACCGTGACCCGTCCGGTCATGCCGGGGTCTGCCCGCACGTAGATGTCGCGCGCAAAGGCGTGGTTGAAAAGCGCGTCACCCGTCGCACCGTGGTCGTCGGTCTTGAAGGTCCAACCGTCCGACAACATATCGGGGTGCACCACCGAGACGCTGATATGATCGGTTAGCCCTTTGAGAGCGCGAAAAACCAACGTGCGGTGCGCCCATGGGCAGGCGTAAGACACATAGAGATGATAGCGCCCCGACGCCGCAGCAAAACCCGCCCCGCCACTTGGTCCTGCCGCGCCGTCAGCGGTGATCCAGTTGCGGAACCCTGCATCCTTGCGCACAAATTTACCGCCCGATGTCTTTGTGTCATACCAGACGTCCTGCCAGTGTCCGTCAACCAATTGGCCCATGTGCCTACTCCTGTGAATTGCTGTTGCGCTAGAGATAGTGCCATTGCAGAAAATGACCAACCCGCCTGCGCGCAAGGGAATGGTGCGCATATGCACAGATGCATCTTTGCGCAACGTGCTGCGCTGCGGCGGATTTTGTCACTTGATCTTAACCTTGATGTGGCCATCTTTAACCGTTGAGGGAGAAACCGCGATGAATGATGTTCTACCAGAAGCCGTTCGCAAAGGCCTCGAGCAGGCCCGCAAGGCGTCATTGCGCCGCAAGGACCGGCTATGTGTGCATGATGGCGACGATGTTTACGGTATTCGCCGGTTCTGGGAGGGTGGTTTTGCGCTCGATGCCGATGTGGCGGAAAAACTGCGTGGCCGTGTCGAGATATATGACGGGGCGCGGCATTTGTATCAATGCCTTATCGTGGGGTCGGTGATCGAGGGCGAGGAACGGGTGTTTGATTTCAAGTGGCTGCATCCGGTGACAGACGCAGCCCCTGTTGATTTTGAACGCCCCGATTTTGTGCCTGCGGGGCTATTGTCGAAATAGCCGCTATTGCAGGTCCGCAAAAGCGGCTTGCAGGCGCGACACCGCTTCAATGATTTGCGCCCGCGAGGTGCCGATGTTGAAGCGCATGAAATTTTCACCCCCCTGCCCAAAGCTTGCCCCTTGGTTCGGCGCGATTTTTGCATCCTTATAGATGCGCTTTGCCACTTGCGCAGATGACATGCCGGTGCCTGAAAAATCGACCCATGACAGATAGGTCGCTTGCAGTGGCATTGATTGCACACCCGGAATGGCATTGACGCCCGCGTCAAAAACCTTGCGGTTCCCGTCAAGGTAGGCGCGCAATGCATCGACCCAAACCGCCCCTTCTGGGGAATAGGCGGCGGTGGCCATAAACAGGCCAAAGCTGTTGGCAGAGATGCCCAAGGCGGCCGTGCGCGCCTTGAAACCTGCCCGCAGATCGGGGTCTTCGATGATCACATTGCCGGTATAGCAGCCCGCCGTATTAAAGGTCTTGGACATTGCGGTTAGGGTGACCAGCCGCTCGGTGATCCCGTCGATATGCGCCGTTGGAATATGGGTATGGCCCGGCATGGTCAGGTCGTGGTGGACCTCATCCGAGACGATGATCAGCTCGTGGCGTTTGGCAAATGCGGCAACGGCTTGCAGTTCTGTTTTGGTCCAGACCCGCCCGCCCGGATTATGTGGCGAGCACAGGATCAGCATCCGCTCGTTGCCTGTCATTTGCTTGTCGTAGGCGTCAAAGTCGAATGTGTACTGCCCGTTTGTATTGACCAGCTCGCAAGACACAACCTTGCGACCCGCCGCTTTGATCACCCGCGCAAAGGCGTGATAAACAGGTGTAAACACCACAACCCCGTCGCCCGCAGATGTATAGGCATCGATACACAGGGCCGTGGCGTTGACCAGACCGTGGGTGGTGAAAATCCACGACGGGTCGATGTCCCAGCCGTGACGTGTCGCCATCCACCACTGGATCGCGGCGCGGTATTCGGTTTCGTCGCCGTAGTAGCCATAAACGCCGTGCTCGTGCATCGCTTTGACAGCGTCTTGCACGCAGGCGGGCGGCTGAAATTCCATATCCGCAACCCACATCGCAATGCCGTCATCGGGGCTTACACCAAAGATGCGGTCCATGTTGTCCCATTTGTCACTATGGGTGCCACGGCGGTCGGGGACCTTGTCGAAATTCATATGCTACTCTCCGGCGTTTGAAATTGCGCGCAGGGTGCGACTTGCACGAAGTGGATGCAAGGGCTAGATCGTCCCCCATGAGTATTCGTGACATCCTGATCCATCCCGATCCCCGCCTCAAAAAGGTCGTAGCCCCTGTGACTGCGATTACCGATGATTTGCGCCGTTTGGCCGATGATATGCTGGAGACCATGTATGCCGCCCCCGGTATCGGTCTGGCCGCCCCGCAGGTCGCTGCGATGACCCGCATGTTGGTGATGGATTGCGTCAAAGACGAGGATGCGAGCCCCGAGCCGATGGTGTTGATCAACCCGCAGGTGATCTGGTCGTCCGAGGAGATGTCGGTCTATGACGAGGGCTGTCTGTCGATCCCTGATCAATACGCCGAGGTCGAGCGCCCCGCGTCCGTGAAAGTCCGCTGGATGGATTTGGACGGCAAAGAGGTGCAAGCGCCCTTTGACGGGCTTTGGGCCACTTGTGTGCAGCACGAGATCGATCATCTCGATGGCAAGTTGTTCATCGATTACCTCAAGCCGCTTAGGCGTCAGATGATCACCCGCAAGATGCAAAAACTCAAACGCGAAATGGCGCGCGACTGATGGAGTTGCGCCTGTTGCCAGATCCGGTGTTGCGCGCGGTTTGCAAACCCGTCACAGCGTTTGATGCGGCATTGGAAGACACCGTGGCCGAGATGCTGGCGGTGATGTATGCCGCACCGGGGCGCGGTTTGGCGGCCCCGCAGGTTGGCGTGACGCGCCGGATTTTTGTGATGGATGCAACGTGGAAATCGGGTGATCCGACGCCGATGGTGTTCGTGAACCCGGAAGTTATATCTGTGTCCGATGAGATTGCGGTCACCCAAGAGGGCTGTTTGTCGATCCCTGATCGCACGGTGCGCGTGGCCCGACCTGCCCGTGTCGAGATGCGTTGGCAGGATTTGGATGGCGCAGAGCAGACGGGCATGTTTGAAGGTTTTGCCGCCGTTTGTGTGCAACACGAGCGCGATCATTTAGACGGTGTGTTATGCATCGATTATCCGGAGGCCGCATGACCCGCCCGTTTGTGATGTATCCCCATAAGGCGCTGCGCACCCCTGCGGCAAAGGTAGACGCGATCACCGACGAGGTCCGTGCGATTTGGGACGAGATGATCGTGGCGATGGACACAATGCCCGGCGTTGGCTTGGCCGCACCGCAGTTGGGGATCGGGCTGGCGTTGGCGGTGGTGGACGCCAGCGACAAGCGCGGCCAAGCGGTACGCATGGCAAACCCCGCGATTTTACACAGCAGTATCGAGCCGCGAACCCATCAAGAAGGCTCGCCGAATTTGCCGCATGTAAGTGCAGACGTGACCCGCCCGCGTGCGGTCACGGTACGGTATTTGAATGAAGATGGCGTGTGGGACCGGCGAGATTTTGTTGGCCTTTGGGCCACATCGGTGCAGCATCAGATCGACCATCTGGCGGGCAAGATGTATATTGATCATCTAAGTCGCATGAAGCGCGAGATGTTGGTGAAGCGGTCCGCGAAGTTGCGCGGGTAGCAGCGTCGGAGCCTCCGGCGGGGATATTTGAGAACCAAAGAGGGCAAGTGATGCGCATTATTTTTATGGGAACGCCTGATTTTTCGGTGCCGGTGCTGGACGCATTGGTTGATGCGGGCCATGAAGTTGTGGCTGTTTACTCGCAGCCGCCGCGTCCCGCTGGGCGTGGCAAGAAGGATCGGCTTAGTCCGGTGCAGGCGAGAGCCGAGGAATTGGGGTTGTTGGTGCGTCATCCTGTGGCGTTGAAAGGTGCGGATGCGCAGGCGGAGTTTGCAGCGCTCAAAGCCGATGTTGCGGTTGTTGTGGCTTACGGGTTGATCTTGCCGCAGGTGATTTTGGATGCGCCAAAGCAGGGTTGTTTGAATATTCATGCCTCGCTTTTACCGCGCTGGCGCGGGGCGGCCCCTATTCACCGTGCGATTATGTCAGGTGATGCACAGACGGGTGTGTGCATTATGCAGATGGAGGCTGGGCTGGATACGGGGCCTGTTTTGCTGCGAGAAGCGGATGATATTGGCGCGGAGGAGACCACGGGGCAGTTGCATGACCGTCTGTCGCAGCTCGGATCGGCGTTGATTGTGCGGGCGCTTGCGGCGCTTGGCGAGATGGAAGCACAAGAACAATCGCAGGCGGGCGTGACCTATGCGGCCAAGATCGACAAGGCAGAGGCGCGGGTGGATTGGACCAAACCTGCGGTGGAGGTGGACCGTTTGATCCGTGGATTGTCGCCAAATCCTGCTGCTTGGTGCATGGTGGGTGATGAGCGCGTAAAGCTGTTGGGGTCGCGGGTTGTGACGGGTCAAGGCGAGGCAGGGCAGGTGCTGCACGGGTTTACGATTGCTTGCGAGCAGGGTGCTGTCGAGGTGACGACGGCCCAGCGTGCGGGCAAGCGTGCAATGCCTGCGGCGCAGATATTGCAGGGGCTTGATTTGGGGATCAACCTAGGCTGATCACCCGCTCCTTGAACAGATCGACCGCCCATTTGCCTTGCACGTCAACGGCAATTTCAACCGGCGGGCGGGTTGCGTCGGCGACGGTTTGGCCAAATGCGTCACCCTCTAAAACCACTCGCAGCCCGCTTTGCTCGAAGGTAAATCGCTCGGGGTTTGTGCAGGCCATCACCGCAGTGGCGTCATGCATCGGACAGCCGTTTGTGACGCCGACAGAGCGATAAAAGCCGAGATAGAATTCCGAGATCTGCGCGATGAAGCCTCCGATTTTGGGGGCTTTGGTGCCCAGTTCGGCAAAGTCATCTGGCGTGAGCAGGGTCAGCATGGTTGCATCCAGCCCGATCATTTTGATCGGCATCCCGCAGGCGAAAACGGCGTCGGCGGCTTTGGCATCGTGGTAGATATTCGCCTCGGCATAGGGCGTGATATTGCCCGCCTGTTTGAACGCGCCGCCCATGATCACCAGTTCCTTGATGTTGCTAGCAAAGGCGGGTTCAAGCTTCAGCGCGTCCGCGATATTGGTCAGCGGGGCCACGGCGCAGATCACCAGCTCGCCTTTGTGCTTTGCGGCCATCGCCACCAAAAACGCAGCAGCGCTCTGGGCGCTGTTCTTGCCCAGTTCCGGCACGACTGCCAGATCGCCCAAACCCTCGGGGCCGTGCACATGGGCCGAAGGCGTGTAGTCAACCTCGCCGTAAGGCAGCGATGCCCCCTCGGCCACAGGGACGGTAAAACCCAACAAGTCGGACAGGTAATGCGCGTTGCGGCTGGACTGCGCGACAAATGTATTGCCAAAGCAGGTGGTCAAGCCGATCAGGTCTACTTGGGGCATCGCATGTGCAAGGGCCAAGGCCATCGCATCGTCGATGCCCGGGTCTGTGTCGATGATCATTTTCATGTAAAGTGGTCCTAGCGCATGGGGTCAAATTGGGCGGAGGGCAGCGAACAGTCGCGCACCACATCGGCACCGCAAGTGCGGAATTCAAGGTCGCGGGTCAGGCAGATGCGCGCCTCTTGGATGTAGCCGGATTTGCAGGTGATCGTGATGCCGTCGCGCGGCAGGTCGGGGTTGTCGCGCACAAAGGCGTCCTCGATCAGGGACGCGGGCAGGGTCACGGTTTTGTCGAGTTTGCGGAACACCGCGGGGCGGGCGATTTTCTCATAAGCCTCTCGGGTGTTTGCAAAATAGTCGGTCGCGTTGAGCCCCGTGCAGACGCCGTGCTTGTTCCATTGATACCACGCCAGCCCCGAGGTGCCCATGATACCGGCCATGTCGTTGGTCATCGCGCGCGATGGCGGGCGGAAAATGCTGGGGCAATAGGTCGGGAAGCCGCGCGTGTATTGTGGCCATAACCCATGCACGATCCAGCCGTTTTCAGTGCTGTCATCACATTGCGGCGATTGCCGGTCGTCGCCTTCCAGCGCGCACCAATTTGCCGACCACGACAGTGACAAAACGTAGTAATCGAACTTGCCTGCCTGATCTTGCGACCATGCAGGAGAGGCGAGTAGTGCTAAGGCTGCAAAAAGGCGTAACATTTTGATCTTTCCTAACGCGTGATCCCCCCTTATATAGACTTCAAGTTCCCCGACAATGCGAACCGGCCCAAAAATGGGTCAGCCCAGATTAAGGGCGCAGGAAAGCTATGTCTGCAAGTTAAGGAGACCATTGATGTCTGATCTACCCATTATGGCGAAAGCCACCGCAGTTTGGCTGTGTGACAATACAACAATCACGTTCAAGCAAATCGCCGATTTCTGTGGATTGCACGCGCTTGAGGTGCAAGGCATCGCCGACGGTGATGTGGCGACTGGTGTCAAAGGCTTTGACCCTGTGTCCAACAAGCAGTTGTTGCAATCCGAGATTGATGCGGCGGAAAAGAACCCCGATCATAAGTTGAAACTGCTGTTTAACCCTGCGTCTGTGGGCGAAGAAAAGCGCCGCGGCCCGCGTTATACCCCGCTGTCCAAGCGGCAGGATCGGCCTGCGTCAATCTATTGGCTGGTCAAATTCCACCCTGAACTGTCCGATGGTCAAATCTCCAAGCTGGTGGGCACAACCAAGCCGACAATCCAGGCGATCCGCGAGCGCACCCATTGGAACATCAACAACATCGATCCGATTGATCCGGTCGCCTTGGGCCTGTGCAAGCAGGTCGAGCTGGACGCGGCTGTGCAGAAAGCCAACGCCAAAAAGGCCAAAGAAGAAGGCGGCGTGATGTCGGACGACGAGCGTCGCAAGCTGGTCAGCACCGAGCAGTCGCTTGGCATGGCGCCAGAGCCGAAGATGCCAAGCTCGATGGCTGGTCTTGAGGCCTTTAGCCTTGCTGATCCGCGTGATGAGGAAGAGGACGAGGAAGAAAAGAACAAGAATCTGGATGTCTCGGACGCGGATAGTTTCTTCAACTTGCCTGATGATGACAAAGACGACGACAAATAAGTCGACCCTTTGAACGAATAAAGAACGCCGCCCCGGTTTCCTGTGGGCGGCGTTTTTCGTTTATTCCGCTGGCACTGCACCGGATTTTTGCATTCGCTTTTCGGCGCGTCGGGTTTTACGCGCCGCACGGTTCGCGGTCACATTGGCCCCGTAAATCAGCATCGCGGGTGTCACCACCAAGGTCAGCACCGTGGCAATGGTCAATCCGCCCGCAATCGCACTTGATAGTTCGGTCCACCACTGCGTGGAGGGCGCGCCATAGATGATTTCGCGGGTGAAAAAGTTGATATTGACCCCGATTACCATCGGCATCAAACCCAGCGCCGTTGTGATAGAGGTCAGCAACACAGGCCGCAAACGCTGTGCACCGGTGCGCAATGCGGCCTCTTTGGGGGCCATGCCCGTGCGGCGCATAGCGTTATAGGTATCGATCAGAACGATATTGTTGTTCACCACAATCCCCGCCAGCGCAATGACCCCGATGCCACCCATCACGATGCCAAAAGGCCGCCCCGTGACCAACAGCCCCAACAGCACGCCCGCGACGGAAAAGACAATCGCCGACATCACGATGAAGGCCTGATAGAAATTGTTGAACTGCGTGAGCAAGATCACAAACATCAACAGGATCGCCGAGGCAAAAGCGCTGACCAAAAAGACCATCGCATCGGTCTGTTCTTGTGCCTCGCCGCCAAAGGTCCATGTAACGCTCTCGGGCAGGTCCATTGTCTCCAGCGCGGTCCGCAATGCCGTGACCTGATCGTTGACCAAGACATCAGGTGCCACGTTGGCATCGATGGTCACAACGCGGCTTTGATTGACGCGGTTGATCGTGCCGGTGCGTGGCGCGGCCTCAAAAGTTACAAAATTCGAGATCGGCACAAGCCCCGCATTGGTCGGCACCCGCAGCGATTGCAGTTCTTCAAGGGTGCGGTCGGCGGACGGGAACCGGATGCGGATATCAACCGAGCCATCCACATCATCGGGCCGGTAATCGGCAATCGTGATCCCTTGGGTCAACAGTTGCACGGCTTGCCCCAGCAGCGACACATCCGCGCCAAAGCGCGCAGCCTCCGTGCGGTTCACCCGCAAACGCCATTCAACGCCGGGCAGGGGGCGGGTATCAGTCACATCGGTAAAGCCGCCAATTTGGGTCATTTTGTCCAGCACGTCATTGGTGGTCTGCACCTGTGCCGCACGGTCCGCCGAGATGATTTTCAGGTTCACGGGTTTGCCCGCAGCAGGGCCCCCCGCGGCGGCTTGGACCTGAATGTCGACGCCCGCAATATCGGCCATTTGCGCACGGATATCGGTGCCGATGATGGCCGCAGGGCGCCGCTTGTCCCAATCCTTCAGCTCGAGCTGAATGGTGCCGATAACTTCCGCGTCGGTGTTATTGGCAGCCGTAGTCTGGGCATAAACACTGCGGATATCGCCGTCTTCCAACAGCCGGTCCTCGACCAGACGCACCAGCGCATCACGCTCGAAAATCGAGAAGTTATCGCGCGCGCGCACCTGCACTTGCATGAAATCAGGCTCTTGATCAGGAAAGAACGTGACCCCGTTGCCGAATTGACCGTATAGGCTAAAGCTGCCCAAAAGCATGGCAATCGCAAACAGGATCGTGGCGCCGGGGCGCAAAATGGCCCAGTTGAGCACGCGCACATAAAATCCCGCACCGCCGCGCAATTTGCGCGGATCGCCGGTTTCGGTTTCAAAAAATGTGGATTTATCGGTCTTGGACAAAGGCCGCCGCTTGCCCATGATACCGCCTGTGACGGGGATAAAGACCAGCGCCATAAACAATGATGCGGTCAGCGTCAGGATCACGGTGATCGGCATGAATTTCATAAATTCACCCACCATGCCCTGCCAGAAAAGCAACGGGAAAAACACCGACAATGTGGTCAGCGTCGAGGCAATGATCGGCCATGCCATGCGCTTGGCGGCATCGGCAAAGGCGGTCTTGGGATCAGCCCCTTCCTGCAACCGTCTGTCGGCCAATTCCACGGTCACAATCGCGCCGTCCACCAACATGCCCACCACAAGGATCAGCGAGAACAACACGATGATATTCATCGTATACCCCATGAACCAAAGTGCGGCGACACCGGTCAGAAACGCGCCGGGAATAGCCAGACCCACAAGCAACGCCGATCGCAGCCCCAAAGCCCAGACAATCACGACCATGACCAGCAGGATCGCGGCGATTACATTGGCTTCCAGATCCGACAGCAGCGATATCACCTGCTTACTTTCGTCCTGCATATAGTTGATTTTCACGTTTTCCGGCCAGCTGGCTTGGGTCGCGGCAATCACCTGTTTGGCGGCTGCCACGGTGTCGATCACATTGGCACCAGAGCGTTTTTTGATCTCAAGCGCCAAGGCAGGCTGCCCGTTGATCCGCGCAAAACTGGTCGGATCCTCAAAAGTGCGGCGGATCGTGGCGACCTCGGCAAAGGTCACGACCGTATCGCCGCGCACTTTCACCGGCATGTCCATCACGTCATCGATGTTTTCAATCAGACCCGGCACCTTTAGAACAAGTCGCCCCGCGCCGCTCTCGATGGCACCGGCGGCGATCAGCATATTGTTACGACTGACCTGACCGATCAGTTCGTCAAAGGAGATATTATAGGTCTCGAAAACCGTCGGATCGATCAGGATTTCCAACAGCTCCGTGCGCTCGCCGCCCACAACAACCTCCAGAACACCGGGGATGCCTTCAAGCTTGTCTTGCAAGTCGCTGGCCAGTGAATTGAGCGTGCGTTCGGGCAACGGACCTGACAGAACGACGGTCAGAATAGGGAAAAGCGCTGTGTTGATCTCGGTTACCGTGGGGTCGCGTGCATCGTCGGGCAGGTTGGGCTTGGCGCGATCGACCGCTTCGCGCACCTTGTCGATGGTCGCCGACACATCACCGCCCGGCTCGAACTCCAACTGGACGTTGCCGAACCCTTCGCCCGCGTGCGAGGTCATGGTTTTCAGCCCCGTCAGCGAGGAAAGCTCGGTCTCTAACGGCTCGATCAGCAGCCGTTCGCTGTCTTCGGGGGAAATGCCGTCAATGCCGGTCGAAACATAGGCCATCGGGATCGGTATTTCAGGGTTACTTTCCTTGGGGATGTTGGTGTAGGAAATCGCGCCAACCACCAAAATTGCAAAGAAAATCAGTGCAACAACACGGGTGCGTGAAAAGGCAGCGTCAATCAGCGCGTTCATTGCGAAGCCCCCGCAAGCTCGGTTTCGGATTGCGGGTTCACCTTGTCGCCATTGGTCACATAGCCTTGACCGATGGTGATGATATTGGCGATGTCAGGCAGGCCGCTGACCCAGATCCCATCGGTTTGCGCCCGCTCGATTTTGACTTCAGCAAAAACAACGGTGTTGTCGACATCGACCGTCTTGATGCCCAAGGTTCCATCGGTATCAAGCGACAAAATCGCAGGCGACAAGAAATGCGCGGTGATTTCACCAATCGGGATGCGGATCTCGGCGCTGACGCCCGCAGGCACCGCCCCGTCGGCATTCTCGACAGTGATTTCGGCTAAGAACGTGCGGGTTTCGCTATTGGCGTTGCTGCCCACAAAGGCCACCGTGCCTTGCAGCTCTTCGCCGGTGATAAATGTGACGTCGGCGGTTTGACCCGCCTTGATGTCGCGCAGCGATTGCTGCGGCACCTGAATGGTGACGGTCAACGGCGTGTTATCGACGACTTGGCCCACACTTGACCCCGCCGAGACAAATTCGCCCGCATTCAGGTCTAGCGCCTCGATGCGGCCCGCAAAGGGCGCGGTGATCTCGCTATTGTCCAACGCCTTTTGCGCGGCAATGACGGCGGCCTGCGCGGATGCAAGGCTGCTGCGGGCCTGCACCAACCGGTCGTTTGTTGCCACGCCGCGGTCCACCAAGGTCTCTGAATTGTCGAATTCAAGCTGTGCGCGCGCCAGCTCTTGCTGCGCACGGTTCAGGTCGGCCTCGTTCTGGGCCACGTCAAAACGCGCGATCACATCGCCGGCCGCGACCATATTGCCCTTGAGGACGAGGACCTCTTTGATCTGGCCCGTGGCTTCAGCGCGTAAATCGGTGCTGCGGTCGGGCAAGGCTTGGCCCTCGGCTACAAAATTGCGGGTCACGGTTTCCGCCTTCGACAGCGACACGGCCACGGCAGTGACTTTTGCCACGGTGTCTTGGCTCTCGTCGTCATCGGCGGTTTGTGTCGGGTAGATATAGCCGCTGCCCATCCAGCCTGTGATCGCAATAACAAGCGCCCAAGCGACCCATTTGGAACGGGACGCGCCGCGCTCGGTGTCGAAATCGAGCGTCTGTGGCTTTGTTTGATCAGTCATAATATGCTCCGGTGGGCGATGCGCGGACACGCGAAATGCCGATTAATGTTGCTGCGGTTTACATAGGCCCATTATGGGTCGTTTCTAGTCTAAAAGTGGGCAAAGCCAAAATATCACCGGCTGCGTTGCCTCAAATCGCCTTTCGGGCGTTCAGTGCGGCCGTAATTGTGCCGTCGTCAAGATAATCAAGCTCACCGCCAACCGGCACGCCCTGTGCCAGCGATGTGACGGAAATGCCCGGCAATTGGTCCGCAATATAATGCGCCGTGGTTTGCCCGTCGATGGTCGCGCCCAGCGCCAGAATGACCTCGTGCACGTTTTCCGATGTGATCCGGTCCAGCAGTTTGGGGATGCGCAGGGTCTCGGGGCCCACCGCATCAAGCGCCGACAGCGTGCCACCCAGCACATGATAGCGCCCCTTGAACACGCCCGACCGCTCCATCGCCCAAAGATCAGCCACATCCTCGACCACGCAAATCTGCCCGATCGCGCGCTTTTCAGCACTGCAAATATCGCAAATATCCGTGGTGCCGATATTGCCGCAATTCAAACACTCACGGGCGGTGGCACCGACACGTTGCATGGTCTCGGCCAAGGGGATCAGCACAAGGCTGCGTTTTTTGATCAGGTGCAGCACCGCGCGCCGTGCAGATCGCGGCCCAAAGCCGGGCAATTTGCCCATAAGCGCGATCAGCGTATCAAGATCGTCGGTGCCGCCCGCCATCAGAACGGCAAGGTCATACCCGCAGGCAAGCCCATTTCTTCGGCCATTTTCTGCATCTCGGATTGCGACCGTGCGGCGGCTTTTTGCTGGGCGTCCTTGATTGCGGCCAGAATCAGGTCTTCGACCACTTCCTTGTCGTCGGCCTTGAAAATAGACGGGTCGATATCGAGGCCTTTTAGCTCGCCCTTTGCAGTTGCCGTGGCCTTGACCAGACCTGCGCCGGAGACGCCGATCACCATGATATTATCCATGTCGTCTTGCATCTGCGCCATTTTGCCCTGCATGTCCTGCGCCTGCTTCATCATCTTGGCCATATCGCCAAGCCCGCCCAAACCTTTTAGCATTTTCAAATCCTCTTTGACTGTATGGTGTAAGATAAGCCCTTGCGCGAAGGCTCACAAGATGTGCGCTAGTCTTCGTCGAACGGATCCCATTCATCTTCCACCTCTGGCAGGGCATCCTCGAATGCCTCGTGTTGCTTGTCGGCGTCGGTGCTGATTTTGCTGATTTTGGCTTTTGGGAACGCGCGGATCACGGCCTGCACCAGCGGGTGGGTCTCGGCGGCTGCGCGCTGCGCGTTTTCGGCTTCGTCGCGGCGCTGAGCGATGGTCGGTGCACCCCCCGCATTTACCACCGTGATCGCCCAGCGGTTGCCTGTCCATGCTTGCAACCGGGACCCCAGCCTGCCGACCAGATCGGCGGGCGCATCAGCGGTGGGGTTCACCTCGATGCGGCCCGGTTGGTAATTGACTAGTTGCAGCCCTGTTTCGACATCGACCAGCAGTTTGACGTCGCGGTGACTGCGGATCAATGCCACCACATCCTCGAACCGCGCGTAATGCGCCAGCGCATCGCTGGCCACGGCCACAGCGGTTTGTGCGCCAGTGGCCGAGGGACCATTGGGCGCGCTATGGGTCGGGGCAGGGGACGTGCCCATCGCGGTTGCGGCCCCACCCACAGGCGCCGGCCTGCCGCCCGAGGGACCGCCGCCCGCAGGCGGTTTGGCGTCTTGCAGTTTCTTGACCAGTTCTTCGGGCGAGGGCAGATCGGCCACATGCGTCAGCCGGATCACCGCCATCTCGGCGGCCATCATCGCATTCGGTGCCATCGCCACTTCTTCCAGTGACTTCAATAACATCTGCCACATCCGGCTCAGCACGCGCATCGGAATGTCGGCGGCCATGGCTTGCCCGCGTGTGCGCTCGTCGGGACTGATCGTTGGGTCCTCGGAGGCTTCTGGCGTGATCTTGATCACAGAGATCCAATGGGTAATCTCGGCCAGATCACGCAGCACGGCCATCGGGTCGGCGCCATCCGCGTATTGGCCTGAAAGCTCGGTCAGCGCACCTGCAGCTTCGCCCTTGAGGATCATGTCAAACAGATCAAGCACACGGCCCCGGTCCGCCAGCCCCAGCATGGCGCGCACCTGATCGGCAGTCGTCTCGCCCGCGCCATGCGAAATCGCTTGGTCGAGCAAAGATTCAGCGTCGCGAGCAGACCCTTCTGCGGCGCGGGTGATCAAGGCGAGGGCATCATCGGTGATGGTCGCGCCTTCGGCATCCGAGATTTTGCGCAACAGAGCGATCATCACGTCCGGCTCGATCCGGCGCAAGTCAAAGCGTTGGCAGCGCGATAGGACAGTCACGGGCACTTTGCGGATTTCGGTGGTCGCAAAGATGAATTTGACGTGCGCGGGCGGCTCTTCCAGCGTTTTCAACAGCGCGTTGAACGCGCCCGTCGACAGCATGTGCACCTCATCGATGATGTAAATCTTGTAGCGGGCCGAGGCCGCGCGATAATGCACCGAATCGATGATTTCACGGATATTGGCCACGCCAGTATTGGAGGCCGCATCCATTTCCATCACGTCAACATGGCGGCCCTCCATGATGGCCACGCAGTGTTCGCATTTGCCACAAGGTTCTGTCGTGGGTTTGCCGGTGCCATCCTCGCCAATGCAATTCATGCCCTTGGCAATGATCCGCGCAGTGGTGGTTTTGCCGGTGCCTCTGATCCCCGTCATCATAAACGCCTGTGCGATCCGGTCAGCGGCAAAGGCGTTTTTGAGCGTGCGCACCATCGCGTCTTGCCCCACCAGATCGACAAAAGTCTCGGGGCGGTATTTGCGGGCGAGGACTTGATAGACAGGGGTGTCGGACATGGGCACTTTCCAAGATTCGGGGCAGGCTTGATGAAGGTAGGGCGGGTGGCGCGGGGCGTCCACCGCGTTTACCGCAATTTGCGCGGTCTGTCTTGTGCCGGTTTGCGCAGATTGGCATGGTTGGCGGAACGGGGGCGAAAACAGACGCGCAAAATGACTGAATTTTCGATTTTTGCTCTGCAAGCGGGCGGTGTCATCCGGACATGCCTTTGCTGTAGAGGTCGCGCGACAAACCTCGGGGCGGACGGGCTTTAACCCGTCAACGCCCCTTCTTTTTCATCGCGGCCTTCACCACTTTGCCAAATTTGCGCGACCGCGCGTGGGCTTGGGCGATGGTTTCGGTGGCCATGGCATCTTCTCGCATCAACTTTTGAAATCGCTTCAAGCGCTCAGGGTCAATATCGCCACTGTCAATAGCTGCTTGCACCGCACAGCCCGGCTCGCCCTCGTGTTTGCAGTCGCGAAACCGGCAGTTGCCTTCTATCTCTGAAATCTCGGGGAAGGTGGCGGCAATGCCTGCGGCCACATCCGCCACGCCCAGCCCGCGCATCCCCGGCGTGTCGATCAGCCAGCCGCCCGTGGGCAGCCGGTGCAATGACCGCCCCGTCGTCGTATGCCGCCCGCGTGCATCATCTTCGCGGATGCCTTGGGTCGCCGCATTTTCACCCGTCAACGCATTGGCCAATGTGGTTTTGCCCACACCGGACGACCCCGCAAGCGCCACGGTCTGCCCCTTGCCAATCCACGGCCCCAAGGCCTGCGCCACATCGCCATGCAGCGCATCAAGTGCGATGACTTCGAGATTGCGCCCCAAGGCCCGCGCCTGATCAATATAGCTGTCAGGGTCATCCACCTGATCGGCTTTGGTCAGCAAGATCACCGGCGTGATGTCGGCATCATGGGCAAGTGCAAGATAGCGTTCCAGCCGTGCTGCGTTGAAATCGGCGTTGCAAGATGTGGTAATAAACAGTGTGTCGATATTGGCCGCGATCAGCTGCCGGTCGCCATGCACATAGTCCGAGCCGCGTTGCAGGGTGCTGATCCGATCCAAGCGGCGGATCATCTTGGCGGCATCCGGGTCGCAAAGCACCCAGTCTCCCACTGCAATACCCGCCGTCGACACGCCACTGTCCAGCGCGAGGTCCACAGGGCCTGCCTCGGTTAGCGCGGCAATACGGGTGCGATGCACGCCGCTGACACGGGCAGGGGTGACTGTGCCTATTTCTGCGATATCAAGCTGGGAGTTATAGAATGCGGTCCATCCAAGGTCCGCGTTTGTAATATTATGCGTCACGTTCTTTTCCTCACATGAGGGGGCATCGGGCGCACGCAAAACGTGGCCAGTGAACAGCAAGGGTGACGGAAATGCTTCAGCGCGACCCTGCCGGGGAGGGTGTAAATACAGTCATATCTATCCTCCATCAACGGGTTACGATTGCGACCCATACAAGCGGGCGTGTTAGGTGAGAGGCTGGACATCGACCCAAGTGGGGCTCGTTGTGGCTGCTTCCTTCCGGACCTGACCAGGTTGGCGAGGCACTCGCCCGCGCCAACCTCTCGAGCTTTATATAGGCCGTGCCGCCTACAGGCGCAAGATGTCACAAGCTCAAAGTGAAAATCCCGAACCCGTCACGGGTTTTGCCACTGGCGCGTATAGTGGACCCTAGCGGCGGCACCGCCGAGGCACTGGAGGTAAACCATGCGGCGGTCTGCCCGATCGGGGCAAAGCGCCAAACCTCGCGGGCGCTCTGGTCCAAAGAGCCGACCTTACGCAGCCTGTCGATCAGGATGTTGCGGGTCGTGTCGGTAGAGACATAGGCGATCTCGTCGGGTGTCGCGGCAAAGAAATTTCCGCCACCGCTTGCACGGTAGCTATTGGTCGCAACCACAAAGCGGTCGGTGTCTTTGACGGGGCGCCCGTTGTAGCGCAGATCGGTCACGCGGCCCGTGTCACGGGTCAGATCAAACGCATAGGTCAGCCCGTAGATGACATCAAAATCATAGGGCGGCACATCGGGATCAATCAGCGGCTGCGCAGGCTCGCCCGGCGCAAGCGTATTGAAATAGCGAGAGGCTTTTTCCAGCCACGCCCTGATCTGCGCGCCATCGCGAAACACACCGTAGAGCTTGTTGGTGAACGGATAGATCGCCGCGGCATCGCGCAATGTCAGTGGTCCGGCGGGAATATCGATAAAGTGATGTGGCCCCCCGCGGCCCCCAACACGGAACGGGGCCGCGACCGACAGCAGCGGCAGCTCTTGCCAGTCGGTGCCGATGCTGGCGCGCTGCAAATGCGCCAACTGCGCGTCCGCCAGTAATTCAAGGCTCAAATCCGGTGCAGTGGTGGCATAATGGCTATGAATCGCGACATTTGTCCGGGTGATGGCCTGCCGGATATGTGTCAGCGTTTCCTGATGCGCGACCTGCGTCAGCCCGGTCAGGTGTTTTTGCAACGCGGAGTGCCGGGTCGGGTCGGGGGTTTGCAACTGGCTGTTGGACCCAGTGATTTTCCAGCCGGTGTCATCCCAGATCACATCCAGCGTGATGACCCCCAAATGTGATCCGTAAAAGCCGGCCATCACGGCAGGCTTGCCGTGAATGGTGCCGGCGTCATGGTCAACCGGACCTGTGTTGCTGGCGTGCGGATCGGGGAATTTGGCGTGGATGTGGCCTGCAAGAACCACATCAACCTCGGGCAATGCCGCCAGCGGCACGGCTGCGTTTTCCATATCGGGCACCCATGTGGCGGAGCCGATGCCGGAGTGACACAGCGCCACAATAATATCCGCCCCTTGGGCGCGTAGTTGCGGGGTGAGTGCGGCCGCCGTCTCGACGATATCCGCCGCCGTCAATCTGCCGTTGAGGATCGCCTTGTCCCAGCGCAAAATCTGCGGTGGAACAACCCCGAAGACCCCGACGCGCAGCTGCCGTATCTGGCCGTCACTGCAAATGATGTCTTTGTCGATTAGCGTATAGGGCGGCCTCACGGGGGTGCCGTCCAGATGATGGAGGTTTGCGCAGACAACCGGAAATTGTGCGTCTTGCAGCACTTGGTCGAGCACTTCGATGCCATAGTTGAACTCGTGATTTCCAAGCGCAACTGCGTCATAACCCAAGGCATTGAACGCCGCGATCATCGGATGGGGTGCGGTGTGCTGCGCTTGACCTGCGACATAGTCCGCCAGCGGGTTGCCTTGCAAAAAATCCCCGTTGTCAAACAGCAAAGTTGATAGCGTGGGATCGGCGCGGTAGTCCTCGATCAGCCCCGCAAGCGGCACCAGCCCAAGGTCAGGGGTCGGATGATCGGCAAAATAATCGTAGCCCAATAGCTGCATGTGCAAATCGGTGGTTTCCAGAATGCACAAGCGCGCCGTCAGGGGGGCATCATCACGGTCGGAAGTGTCGGGTGATGCGTCGTCCAAGTTCATAGATACAACCCTAGGGGGAAAATTGCCGTTAAGGTTGCGGTAACCAATGAATGGTTTGAAGTCGTGTCAAGATCATGGCATTTGCGTGGCATGTTGATATCCGAAACTGTGACGTTTGGCGGCTCTGGCATAGACAGGGCCGCACATCTAAGAGGCAATCGCGCCGCGCTTTTGGCTGACCCAGAGGCGCGGACGATCGTATTTTGGCGGGGCAAGCACTTGGCGGACCCCAACAACACATTGGTCCGCCTCAAGATGGATCACCCGATCTTGGGTGAGGGGTCCGGTCATAATATATTTCTGGGAAAAGACAAGGATCAGCCGCTGTTTGCGACGGATATTTCCGGCTGGACACCGGATGGTTTCGACCCTGCCGCGGCGCAGGGTTTTCTGGATGCCACGCGACAGGTGCACCCGCTGCTGCCCGACGCCGGTTTTGTCGAAATGCGTGCAGCAATGACCTTGCTGACCCCGCGCGACGCAGAGCTTGCAGTGGCGGCCAAGGCCATTCTGGAATGGCACCGCAGTCACAGGTTCTGCGCCAAATGTGGCGCGCCAAGCGAAGTTGCAATGAGCGGCTGGCAACGCAATTGCCCGACGTGCAGCGCTTCGCATTTTCCGCGCACCGATCCGGTGGTGATCATGCTCATCACCTGCGGCAATGCGGTTTTGATGGGCCGCTCGCCGGGTTGGCCCGAGGGCATGTATTCGCTGCTGGCGGGATTTGTCGAGCCGGGGGAAACCATGGAAGCCGCTGTGCGCCGCGAGGTGTTTGAAGAGGTCGGCGTGCGCGTGGGGGCGGTGTCTTATCTGGCCAGCCAGCCGTGGCCGTTTCCGGCCTCGTTGATGTTTGGCTGTGCGGGGGAGGCTGTCAGCCAAGAAATCAAAATCGACCCGACCGAGATCGAGGATGCCTGCTGGGTCAGCCGCGAAGAGATGGCAGATGTTTTTGCCGGGCAACACACCTTCATTAAACCGGCCCGAAAAGGTGCTATTGCACATTTTCTGCTGGAAAATTGGCTTGCGGACAGGTTGGACTAGATACAAGGCTCGTAAACCAACGCCACGCACAGACGCGGGAACGATAGGCAAGGCATAAAATGAAGTTCAGCACACGCGAAGATATTGAAGCCCCGATCGACTACGTTTTCTCTCGGGTCGCCGATTTCAATGGCTTTGAGCGTCAGGCATTGCGGCGCGGTGCCGATGTGCAGCGCCTTGATGCATCCTCGGTGATCCAGCAGGGTGCAGCTTGGGATATCGCTTTCAAGTTCCGTGGCAAGGACCGCAAGATGAAGGCTACGATTGCCAATTTGGACCAGCCGACATTGCTGCGGATCGTGACCACCGCCAATGGCATTGACGGCGAGACCGTGATCGATTTGGTGCCACTCTCGCGCAACCGCACGCGGCTTTCTGTGACGATTGATTTATCCCCAAAAAACCTGTCTTCGCGGTTGTTGTTGCAATCCTTGAAACTGGCCAAGACCAATCTGACCCGCAAATTCAAGCTGCGGATCGCAGAGTTTGCCGAAAACGTTGAAGACGATTACGGCAAGCGGGCCTAGCGCTCCAACCGGCGCGGATCGGCGGGATAGACGCCCATCAAATGAAGATGGTCGGTGAAATAGCCCAGCTCCTCTAACGCCAATCGCACATTGGCATCGTCGGGATGCCCTTCGATTTCCGCATAGAATTGCGTCGCGGTGAAATGCCCGCCAACCATATAGCTTTCCAGCTTGGTCATGTTCACGCCATTGGTGGCAAACCCGCCCATCGCCTTATAAAGTGCGGCTGGAATATTGCGCACACGGAACACAAAGCTGGTCATCATGCCATGTGCACCGCGCCGCGCTAGGTTCGCATCACGCGCCATAATCAAGAACCGGGTTGTATTGCGGTCGCTGTCTTCGATATGACGCGCCAAAACGTCCAGCCCGTAGATTTCGGCTGCTAACTCGGAGGCAAGAGCGCCTGCTGTCATGTCGGACCCCTCGGCCACTTCGCGTGCCGCGCGTGCATTGTCAGAGGTCGCATGAGGGGTGATGGCATGGTCGCGCAGAAATGTCGCGCATTGCGGCAGAATCACAGGGTGCCCGTAGGCATGTCTGATCCCCGCCAAGGGCGCGGATTTTTTCCCCAGCAAATTGACATGCACGCGCACAAAATATTCGTCCACGATATGTAAACCACTTTGGGGCAAAAGCGAATGCACATCGGCCACGCGGCCATAGGTGGAGTTTTCAACTGCGATCATACCCAAATCCGCATCACCATTGCGCACAGAATCAATCGCGTCATCAAAGGTTTCACAGGGAAGCGGGGTAAAATCGGGCTTGGCCTCGGCGCAGGCCTGATGCCCATAGGCACCTAATTCGCCCTGAAATGCGATTTTTTGCGGCATTGTGCGTCTGCTTCCTTTAAAGGAGATAAAAAATGGGCAATTGGTCGCGGGAGTATACCTTGCAACCAATGGTGTGAAGCGGATACACAACTACAAAACTGCGAACGGAATGGAACGCGACATGTTCGACACAATGACGATAACAAAAACAATTGGCGGCCTTTGCGGCGCCCTCCTGATTTTCCTGCTGGGTGGCTGGGCTGCCAGTGCGATCTTTAACACCAAGGTCGGCAGCAACCATGACGGTGAGGTCGCACAAGGCTACCGGATCGAAGTGGCCGGTGCCGAAGCACCAGCGGCCGAACCGGAACCTGAAATTGATTTTTCTGCCGTGTTTGCAGCTGCTGATGCAGTCGCAGGTGAAGCTCTCTGGCGCAGTTGCAAGGCTTGCCACTCTACGGAAGCCGGGAAAAACATCACTGGCCCTTATCTTGCGGGTGTTGTCGGTCGTCCGGTCGACACCGCGGAAGGATATACTTATTCTGGCGCGCTTACATTGGTCACCGATGTCTGGACCCCCGAGAACCTGAACGACTTTATTGAAGACCCGAAAGGCTATGCGCCGGGCACAAAGATGAGCTTCAGGGGTATGCCCGAGGTTGAAGATCGTGCAAATCTGATCGCTTATCTGGCAACATTGGGCGGCTAATGTCACTGCACCCGATTCAAAAAGGCCGCGCACGCAAGTGACGCGGCCTTTTTCATGGCACTTGCACGGCGGATCACAGATAGATCACGCAATCTCAACTTGAATGTTGCGCCTTTCGCCCGTTAGCTTCACACAACACACCGCCAAAAAAGGGGACAGGGATGCAAAGCCAACCGTCACGTGACACCGCACACGCACAAACCGCCAAGCCAGCGACCTCGCTGCGGCTTTTGCTGGGGTCTTCGGCCCTGCTGTTCGGGGCGGTTCTGTGGGCGGACCGCGCCCTTGCGGATAGCGACGATCCCGTGACGGTCACGCACCGCTATTCCAACTTTGACGATGCGATGTATCCCGCCGATTTTCCCTACCTGAACTATGTGAACCCCGATGCCCCCAAAGGCGGCGAGATTTCGCAATGGGCGCAGGGCACCTTTGACAGCTTCAATATGTCGACCCGCAAAGGCACACCCGCCGCACTTGCAACAATCGGCTACGAGAACATTCTGGTGGGCACTGCCGACGACGCCTACGGGTCCTACTGCTATTTGTGCACCACGATGGAATATCCCGAAAGCCGCGATTGGGTGATCTTCAACCTGCGCGACGACGTGACATTTTCCGATGGCACGCCGATGACGGCGGACGATCTGGCGTTCACCTTCAACCTGTATCTCGAGCAGGGAATTACCGAATACCGCGAAATCTATTCGCAGTTTGTGAAATCCGTCGAGGTGCTCGACCCCTATAAGATAAAATTCAGCTTTACCGACGATGCGCCGCGCCGCGATGTAGTGTCTTGGGTCGGCGGAACATCGGCGTTTTCCAAGACGTGGTTCGAGACGACCGGCGCGCGGCTTGACGAATCAACCGATGCACCGTTCTTGGCGACAGGGCCTTACCTGTTGGACAGTGTCGATATCGGACGTCAGATCATCTACCGCAAAGACCCGGGCTGGTGGGGCATCGATCAGCCGCTGAGCATCGGGCGCAATAACTTCGAGACCATCCGCGTCGAATATTTTGCCGACAGCTCGGCGGCCTTCGAGGGCTTCAAATCGGGCGCTTATACGTTCCGCAATGAAAACAGTTCCAAGGAATGGGCGACGGGGTATAATTTTCCGGCTCTTGAAAACGGCTGGGTCAAAAAGGAAGAGCTGCCCAACGGGGCCATCGGATCGGCGCAAGCCTTTGTGTTCAACCTTGACCGACCAAAATGGCAGGACCCGCGCGTCCGCGAAGCCATCGGCCTGATGTTCAATTTTGAGTGGTCCAACGAATCGCTGTTTTATGGGCTGTATGAACGGGTCGATTCATTCTGGCAAAACTCCGACCTCGAAGCAAAAGGCGCGCCCTCCCAAGGGGAGCTTGCGATCCTGCAACCCTTGGTCGACGAAGGTTTGTTACCGGCCTCTATTTTGACCGATGAGGCGGTGATTGCCGCGGCATCCTCCACCGCGAACCGGCCGCTGGACCGCGCGAATTTGCGCCGCGCCAGTGCTTTGCTCGACGAGGCTGGATGGCTTGCTGGCGACGACGGGATCCGCCGCAAGGACGGTCAAACGCTTGACGCGGATTTTTTGCAGAATTCCGCGGCCTTTGACCGGATCGTGAACCCGATGATCGAAAACCTCGCGCGCTTGGGGGTGAATGCAAAACTCGACCGTGTGGATACCTCGCAATATATCGAGCGCCGCCGGTCAGGTGATTTTGATCTTGTGAACCACACGCTGACCCAAGACTTTGAGCCCGGTCAATCGTTGCGGCAATGGTTTGGGTCAGAGGCCGCAGACGACAGTTCGCGCAATATCATGCGCCTGCGCTCGCCAGCTGTGGACCGTGTGATTGATGCGGTGGTCGCCGCCGAGGGGTTGGAGAATATTCAAACCGCGTCAAAGGCACTGGACCGGGTGCTGCGCGCCGAGGGTTTCTGGATTCCGCAGTGGTACAAAGGCACGCATACCGTCGCCTATTTCGACCAATACCGCTATCCCGAGACATTGCCGCCTTTCGCATTGGGCGCATTGGATTTCTGGTGGTATGACGCAGAAGCCGCCGCCGCGTTGCAAAACGCGGGCGCATTCCAGTAAGCGAAAGCAGACACACCTATGGCCGCATATATTCTCCGCAGGTTGCTGCTTGTGATCCCGACGTTGCTTGGGATCATGATCATCAATTTCGGGCTGACCCAATTTGTGCCCGGCGGGCCGATCGAACAGATCATCGCCCAGATGGAGGGTGGCGGTGACGTGTTTGAAGGCATCTCGGGCGGTGGCAGCGAGGTCATTGAAGGGGCCAGCGACGAATATATCGGCGCGCGCGGCCTGCCTGCTGATTTCATCGCCGAGTTGGAACGCGAGTTCGGATTTGATAAACCGCCGCTGGAGCGGTTCCTCAATATGATGTGGAATTATATCCGCTTTGATTTTGGCGAAAGCTATTTCAGGTCGATTTCTGTGGTGGATCTGATTTTGGAAAAGATGCCGGTCTCGATCACGCTGGGGCTTTGGTCGACGCTGATCGCCTATATGATCTCGATCCCGCTGGGCATCAAAAAGGCGGTGCGTGACGGCTCGAAATTCGACACTTGGACATCGGGCGCGATCATTGTCGGCTATGCGATCCCGGGGTTCCTGTTCGCGATCCTGCTGATTGTGCTGTTTGCAGGCGGATCATACTGGCGGCTGTTCCCACTGCGCGGCCTGACCTCGGCTAACTGGGAAGACCTGACCCTGATCGGCAAGGTGCTGGACTATTTGTGGCACATCACATTGCCGGTTCTGGCCTCGACAATCTCCGCCTTTGCCACGCTGACATTGCTGACCAAAAACAGCTTTCTCGACGAAATCAAAAAGCAATATGTTATGACTGCAAAAGCCAAGGGGTTGACCGAACGCCGCGTGCTCTACGGCCATGTGTTCCGCAACGCGATGCTGATCGTCATCTCCGGTTTTCCCGCACTTTTCATCGGCGTGTTCTTTGGCGGCTCCTTGATTATCGAGACTTTGTTCAGTCTGGACGGGCTGGGCCGGTTGGGTTTCGAGGCTGCGGTTGCGCGCGATTATCCGGTGGTGTTCGGCACATTGTTTGCCTTTTCGCTTTTGGGGCTGGTGATCGGGATTATCACCGACCTGACCTATGTTTTCATTGATCCCCGTATTGATTTCGAGGCGCGCGGCTCATGATCCTATCCCCCTTAAACCAACGGCGCTGGCGCAACTTCAAACGCAACCGCAGGGCTGTGTGGTCGCTGATCATCTTTTCAATCCTGTTCGGGCTGTCGTTGTTTGCCGAAATTATCGCAAACGATAAGCCGATCCTTGTGTCGTATCGCGGCGAATTGCGGATGCCTGTGGCGTCGTTCTACTCCGAGAAAGACTTTGGCGGTGATTTCCCGACAGAGGCAGGCTATTCGGACCCCGAAGTGCAATGCCTGATCGTCACCGGCGGGCTGCTGGACTGTTTTGACACCCCAGATGAATTGATCGACGCTGTGGCGAACGGCGAAGATATCGCCATCGACGGATTTCAGGCAGGCTGGATGCTCTGGCCCGTCATCCCCTATTCTTACGACACCATCGTCGATGTGGCAGGGGTCGCCCCCGCACCACCTTCGGCCACCAACTGGCTTGGCACCGACGACACCAAACGCGATGTTGTGGCCCGCATTATCTACGGCTTTCGCCTGTCGATTGTCTTTGCGCTAATCGTGACCGCAGGCTCGTCGTTGATCGGCATCGTGGCAGGGGCCGTGCAGGGCTATTTCGGGGGCTGGGTCGATCTGGTGTTCCAGCGCTTCATCGAGATTTGGACTGGGATGCCCTCGCTATATGTCATCATCATCGTCTTTGCGATTGTCGGGCGAAGTTTCTGGCTTTTGGTGTTCCTGACGATCCTGTTTGGCTGGCCTGCATTGGTCGGCGTGGTGCGCGCCGAATTCTTGCGGGCGCGTAACTTGGAATATGTGCGTGCCGCCAAGGCGCTGGGTGTCTCAAGCCGCGTGATCATGTTCCGCCACATGCTGCCCAACGCGATGGTGGCGACCGTGACCATGTTGCCGTTCCTGATCACCGGGGCCATCGGCGGGCTGGCATCGCTTGATTTTCTGGGCTTTGGCTTGCCATCATCCGCGCCGTCGCTGGGCGAAATGACCTTGCAAGCGAAACAAAACCTGCAAGCGCCATGGCTGGGTTTCACCGCCTTTTTTACCTTTGCGATCATGCTGTCGCTGTTGGTGTTCGTCTTTGAAGGCGTGCGCGATGCCTTTGACCCTAGGAAAACTTTTTCATGACCGCCATCCTGAACGTCAAAGACCTCAACGTCAGCTTCCGGCAAGACGGTGACACCACCTATGCGGTGCGCGGCGTGTCGTTTCATGTGGACAAGGGCGAGACCGTGGCTCTTGTCGGCGAAAGCGGATCGGGCAAATCGGTCACGGCACTCTCGACAGTGCAATTGCTGACAGATAGTGCCACTGCCACCGGCTCGATCACCTATGATGGGCGCGAAATGGTCGGCGCGTCAGAGGCCGATTTGCGCGCCGTGCGCGGCAATGACATCAGCTTTATCTTCCAAGAACCGATGACCTCGCTGAACCCGCTGCACACGATCGAGCGGCAATTGCGCGAAAGCATCGAGTTGCACCAAGGGCTGCGCGGCCCCGCCGTGGCCGACAAGATCATCGAGTTGCTCGAACAGGTCGGCATCCGTGAGGCGGCCAGCAGGCTCGGCGCATATCCGCATCAACTGTCGGGCGGGCAACGCCAGCGAGTGATGATTGCGATGGCACTGGCCAACGGGCCAGAGTTGTTGATCGCCGACGAGCCTACAACCGCGCTCGATGTCACGATCCAAGCCCAAATCCTCGACCTGCTGGCAGACCTGAAACGCGACGTGGGTATGTCGATGTTGTTCATCACCCATGACCTGACCATCGTGCGCAAGATCGCGGACCGCGTCTGCGTGATGAAAGACGGCGAGATCGTCGAACAGGGGCTGACCCGCGATATTTTTGATAATCCGCAACATCCCTATACCCAATTGCTGCTGGCCGCTGAATCCTCTGGCCTGCCCGCACCGGTGCCTGAGGGCGCCAAAATCATCGCTGAAACCGACGCGCTGAAAATCTGGTTTCCGATCCATGCAGGCTTTCTCAAACGGACGGTGGGCCATGTCAAAGCGGTCAATGCCGCGACCTTGCAAGTGCGCGCCGGTGAAACCTTGGGCATTGTTGGCGAAAGCGGCTCTGGCAAAACCACGCTGGCGTTGGCGATCATGCGCCTGATCCGCTCGGAAGGGCGCATCCGCTTTCTGGACCGCGACATCGACCCTTTGACACAGAACCAGATGCGGCCATTGCGCGCCGATATGCAGATCGTGTTCCAAGACCCCTATGGCTCTTTGTCGCCACGTATGACCGTGGCTGAGATCATCGCCGAAGGGCTGGCCATCCACGGGCTGGAGGCGGGCAAGAACAAGCGCGACATGGTGCGCGACATCATGACCGAGGTCGGTCTGGACCCCGCGCTGATGGACCGCTACCCGCACGAGTTTTCGGGTGGTCAACGGCAACGGGTGGCCATTGCGCGCGCCATGATCCTGCGGCCAAAATTGTTGGTTCTAGACGAGCCTACCTCTGCGCTGGATATGACGGTGCAGGTGCAGATTGTGGAACTGCTGCGCGATCTACAGGTCAAATTCGGGCTGGCCTATTTGTTCATCAGCCACGACCTGAAAGTCGTGCGCGCCCTGTCACATAAGGTGATGGTGATGAAACAAGGCGATGTCGTCGAGGCAGGGGACGCCGCCGATATTTTTGACGCACCACAAACCGACTACACCCGCGCCCTGATGGCCGCCGCCTTTGAAGGCCGGTCGATCCAGACAGGCTAGCCTTCGGATCCGATCATGAAACACTGTGTGCCACGTGCCGTTAGGCGGCGACAGGCAAGGTCGGCTGTCTCACGGGTCAACCCCATAAAGTTGGCGTCATAGCCGCGCGAGGTGGACACAACCTTGCGCAATGATCCATCAAGCGTGCTCATTTCATTCAGCGCCACTTTTAAAAGAACCCGTTCGGCGGCATAGCGCGAACCAAAGCGGCCCACGTTCACGCCCCAATTGCGACCACCTGAGGTGGATATGCGGGTGACAATTTCCGGTGCGGTCGGCGCGGCTGCCGGGATTTCAGCCACAGCAACAACAAGATTTGTTGGTCGTGTTTTGGGCGGCGCAAGATCGGCGGTGGCAAGCGCCAACGCAACGGCATTCTGTGCGCGGGTGGGGGCCGCGACAGGGGGGGCGGGAACCGGATCGGGCGTCGCCGCCGCAATCGCTTCTGCCAGCGCGGAATTGATCACATCGGTATTGACGGCCAATTGGAATTGCGGCTCGGGCACCGGACGCCTTTGTGGGCGCAGGGAGCTGGTAACGCTGCCGGTAACACGCACGGTTTTACCCGCACCGCCGTTTGTCGCAGGACCGGAATTACCCCGAACCGTTTCAGGCGCGGCAGAGGCCACCAGATCAGGGCGCTTGATCGTGGCGCGCGACGGTGCGCGACTAAATCCAAGGTTCATCAATTCGGTGACTTTTGTATTACGTGCAGAGGTGGACGATCCGCCAAATACCGTGGCAATCACCCGTTCCTGCCCGCGCTGCGCAGAGGCCACAAGGTTGAAACCTGCCGCACGAGTATAGCCGGTCTTGATACCATCGGCACCCTCGTAGCTATCGAGCCAGCGGCGGTTGGTGTGGCGCACGGTGGCGATACCTGCGTCAGCCGTCCGGCGCGAAAACAGGTTATAATATTGCGGATAATCGTAGATAACATGGCGCCCCAGCAGCGTCATATCGCGGGCCGTGGACAGATGCCCCGCTTGCGTCAGCCCATTGGCGTTTTTAAAGGTGGTGTTGTTCATGCCCATCGCTTTGGCGGTGCGGTTCATTCTTGTGGCAAAGGCGGCTTCCGAGCCGGAAATCGCCTCGCCGATCGCCGTGGCCGCATCGTTGGCGGATTTCACGGCTGCGGCGCGCAACAAATAGCGTAGCTTGATTTTCTGACCGCGGCGCAGGCCCAGTTTGGAGGGCGGCTCGTTGGCGGCATTGCGCGAAATCGTCACTTCGGTATCTAGCGTGATCTCGCCGCGCTGGATCGCCTGAAACGCAATATAGAGCGTCATCATTTTAGTCAAAGAGGCGGGATGCAACCGTGTATCGGCATTGCGCGAAAACAACACCTCGCCTGTGCGGGCATCCATCACCATCGCCGCGTAGGGGGCCGCACTACTTCGCGATCCCGCAAACGAGACGCCAAGCAAACAAATGCACAAAAATACCCACCGAAGGGCCAATGGTCCGGAACGACTTTTCACGTCGACTGCCTCGATTTTTTTTACTGCCTCTGGCCCCAGATTAAGTCCGAGTGCCTTTATATTGCCGCAAGGCTAGCACAAAGAAAAAATCCAGAAAATACCCTAATTTCAAAGACTTTTGGTGTGACATTCCGGTGTGAAATGGCAGATGTTGGGTGTTGGCGCCTCGAAACCCCTATATCGGCGATTGTGGCGGGAATGTGGCAACATCGTTCACGCTCGGCGGCCCGAATTTGCCGGCGCTTGACGCAGATATCATCGAGGGCTTTTAACTCGGGCCGCGTGCTCTATATACTGACTTCAATCCAGATAGGATGTGATGATGCTTTCGACGTTTTACATGATGGCGGACAAAAAGGATGACGACGACGGTGATGTCGGTGTTGTGCTGGAAACCAAGCCAGAAACAAAGCGACCACCGATGTATAAGGTGATGATTCTCAACGATGATTTCACCCCGATGGAATTTGTGGTGCATGTGTTGGAAAAGTTTTTCGGCCTGTCGCACGCCCAATCTTTTGAATTGATGCTTGTGGTGCATAAAAAAGGTGTCGCAGTTGTCGGCGTTTTCAGTCATGAGATAGCCGAAACGAAAGTGGCGCAAGTCATGGATTTCGCGCAACGTCACCAGCATCCGCTGCAATGCACGATGGAAAAAGAATAGCGCGAGCTATTCGTTAGGGTCACATGTCACACTCCCGCATTTCGACAGCCATTGAAGATGGTCTTTTGGTTTTGCCCGCGGGGCAGATCACGCTTATGCGCCCGCCTGCCGACTATGATGTGGGCGCCCTTGACCGCGACCGCGTTTTGATTAGCCAAGGCTACTACCCTGATTTTGCCCGCTGGAGCGACGCAGGTTACCCTGTGACCGCACGCCCCGAACCCGCAACCGTCGCGATTGTGGTTGTGCCGCGCTCGAAAACACTGGCCCGCTCGATGTTGGCGCAGGCCGCATCATGGGCGCAGCTTGTTGTGGTCGACGGGCAACGCACCGATGGTGTTGACGGATTGTTCAAGGACTGTCGCAAGCGGATCGGCAATATCGCTTCGATCCCCAAAGGGCACGGACGCATTTTTTGGTTTGACGGCACCGACGCCTTTGCCGATTGGATCGCCCCGCCGCCCGCAAAGGGCCCGCACGGCTATTTCACCACGGCAGGGGTATTCTCTGACGGGGCGGTTGATAAAGGCTCGGCTCTCTTGGCGCAGTCCTTGCCTGAAAAAATGCCCGCGCGACTTGCTGATTTCGGGGCAGGCTGGGGCTATCTGGCCGCACCGGTCTTGTCGCGCAACGGCGTGAAATCGCTTGATCTGATCGAGGCAGAGGCTCTGTCGCTTGATTGCGCCCGCCTGAATGTGACCGATCCACGCGTGAATTTCCACTGGGCGGATGCCACCACATTTTCCCCGCAACCCCCCTATGACGGGATCATCATGAACCCGCCGTTCCACACCGGTCGTGCTCCAGAGCCAAAGTTGGGCCGCAGCTTCATCGCATCAGCCGCGCGCGTTTTGGCGTCGCATGGAAAACTATGGATGGTGGCAAATCGCCATTTGCCCTATGAACAGGCTCTGCGGGACCATTTTCGCAATGTCGATGAAATTGCAGGGTCCAGCGCGTTCAAGGTGTTCCACGCCACGCGCCCGATCCGCTAGGAGAGACGCAGATGTCATTTTCGATTGCAGGCAAAACCGCGATTGTCACGGGGGCTGCCAACGGCGTGGGTCTGGCCATCGGGCGTCACTTTATTGCGCAGGGGGCCAATGTCGTCTTTGCCGATATGGACGAAGAGGCCCTGCGGCGCGAAATGGGCGAGGCGGCGGATAAAGAAGAAACCGTGCGGATTTTTGCGGGCGATCTACGCAAGAAACTGACAATCGCAAATTTGCTTTCTGCAACGATTGATGCCTTTGATCGGGTCGATATTTTGGTGAATGCATCGCGTCAGGTGATGTCGACGGACGCGCTCTCGGTCGAAGACAACTCGGTCGAAGATTTGCTTCAGCAAAACCTGCTGGCGGGCTTGCGGCTTAGCCAAGCGGTGGCGCGCCGGATGATCAAGCAAGCGGGCAACGGTGCACAGGGCGATGACGCGGGGCCGATCGGGTCGATCGTGAATATCTCGTCAATCGCCGCACGGCGCACCCATCCCGATTTGCTGGCCTATTCGATCAGCTGTGCGGCGCTGGACCAAATGACGCGCTCGCTGGCCGTTGCTTTGGCGCCCAAACGGATTCGGGTCAACGCGGTGGCCTTCGGCTCGGTGATGAGCGCTAGCCTTAAAGGCTCTCTCAAAGACGATGAAGAAACCCGCGACGCGATTATCGCAAACACGCCGCTGCACCGGATCGCAAGTCCGGGCGAAGTCTCGGACGCGGTGCAGTATCTGGCGTCCGACGCGGCAGGTTTTGTGACGGGGCAGATCATCACCGTGGACGGTGGGCGCACCCTAATCGATCCGGCAGCCGTATCGGCGCATTAATCACGCAGGATTTGCCGCGATACATTGCTGGCGGGCCACTTGCGCGTTCGACCGCATCTGCTGCTGGCGTTCTTCAAGCGACGCCAGTTTCGCGCGCTCGGCATTCAGATCAATGGCAACAGGCACCCGCACCTCGCGGACTTGGGCCTTAGTGCAGCGTGTCTTGATCTCGGTGCCATCGGGCAGGGTGGACTTGCAAACCGCCCGCACCTCGCGAATTTTCTGTTGCGTCTCGATCGCATAGCCTCTCTCAAGATTGCTCCGCGTCTCGACGACAAGCCGCTCCAACACACGTTGATCCTTGTTGACCTGGCTCAAACAAGCCTCGCGCGGGGTGGCGCAGGCGGCGACAAAAGACAGCAGGCCAAGTGTGACAAATCGCATAAATCAGACTCCAGTATTGATCTTCGGCTTCAGCTATGGTGCTAAGATCAACAAAAGCCCGATGCGGCTTGTTATACAATATCAAAGGTGAGCGCGCAGATGTCAGATGCAATGGAGCAAGAAAAAGCCACAGCCTCGGCATGGTTCCGCACGCTACGGGATCAGATCACCGATGCATTTGAGGCCTTGGAAGACCGCCAGCAGGGCGGGCCAACCGCGTCGCACTCCGCAGGGCGGTTCGAAGTAACCGAAACCTCGCGCACCTCTGATGATGGTTCGGACGCAGGCGGCGGCCTGATGTCGGTGATGCGCGGCGGGCGCGTGTTTGAGAAAGTCGGCGTGAACATCAGTACGGTCTACGGGCACCTTGGCGAGGCCGCCCAAAAGGCGATGGCCGCACGCGGCGTGCCCGGCATGGCGACCGACCCGCGGTTCTGGGCCTCCGGTATCTCGCTGGTCGCCCATATGCAAAACCCTCACGCACCCGCCGTTCATATGAATACCCGTATGTTCTGGACCCCGCACGCATGGTGGTTTGGTGGCGGCTCTGACCTGAACCCCTGCATCGAATACGCTCAAGACACCGCTGAATTTCACGCAACGCAGAAATCACACCTCGACCCGCACGGGGCGGATCTCTATCCGCGTCTGAAAGCATGGGCTGACGAGTATTTCTACATCCCGCATCGCAATCGCGCGCGCGGCGTCGGCGGTATCTTTATGGACGACCACAACACCGGCGATTGGGCGGCCGACTTTGCCCTGACCCAAGACATTGGCCGCGCATTTCTACCGGCCTATGTGCCGTTGGTGGATCGCCGCCGCGACATGGCTTGGTCCGAGGCCGACAAAGACGTGCAATTGGTGCACCGTGGACTTTATGCTGAATATAACCTTGTCTATGATCGCGGCACCAAATTTGGACTGTCCACCGGCCATGATGCCAATGCGGTCTTGATGAGCCTGCCGCCGATGGCCAAGTGGGTCTGATTTAAGGGTGGTTGGGGGCGCTGCCCCCGGCCTGTGGCCTCCCCCTGCATATTTAGGCTCAAAAGAAACCTAGGCCCCACGCACCGTATCGATCATCAGCTGCACATTGTCGGGGTTCGCATCTGGTGTGATCCCGTGACCGAGGTTGAAAATATGCGGTCCATTGGCAAAAGCTTTGCAAATCGCGCGGGTTTCGCCGACCAGATCGTCACCGCCCGAAACCATGTGGCGCGACGCAAGATTGCCCTGCACACAGCCGCCGTTTTGCACATTGGCCGCAGCCCAGACCGGATCAACCGCATCATCAAGCGCGATGCAATCGGCACCCGTCGCTGCGTGAAGCCCCGCGTTGCGCTTGCCCGCGCCGCGCGGGAAGGCGATGATCGGGGTGTTGGGATGTTTGGCTTTCAGTGCCGCGATAATTCGCTGCTGCGGCTTGATCGAAAAATCAATAAAATCAGTGCCTTGCAATGATCCCGCCCAGCTATCAAACAATTTGACAACCTCCGCACCAGCCTCGATCTGCTTGGACAGATAGGCAATCGTGCCGTCAGTAATCTGGTCGATCAGGGCCTCGAATACGGGGCGGTTTTCGTCTTTCAGCTTATGTGCAGGCCCTTGGTCAGGGGTGCCCTGGCCCGCGATCATATAGGTCGCCACGGTCCACGGCGCGCCCGCAAAACCGATCAATGTGGTGTCTTTCGGCAGCGCATTTTTAAGGATCTTGACGGTTTCATAGATCGGGTTCAGCGTCTCGTGAATGTCATCCAGTGGCTTGAGAGCCTTGAGCTCATCCGCCGTAGTGATCGTTGACAGGCGTGGCCCTTCGCCGGTGACAAACCATAAATCGGCCCCCATCGCCTGCGGCAATAGCAAGATATCGGCAAACAGGATCGCTGCATCAAAACCATAGCGGCGAATTGGCTGCAACGTCACCTCGGCGGCCAGTTCGGGATTGTAGCACAGTGACAAGAAATCACCCGCCTGTGCCCGCGTTGCTTTATATTCGGGCAAATAGCGGCCCGCTTGGCGCATCATCCAGATCGGCGGGACGGGCAGCGTTTCGCCAGCAAGGGCGCGGAGGATCAGTTTATCTTGGGCCATGGTTTGCTTCCTTTTGTCACGCCACTCGTCCCAAGTGCGGCCAGCGTTGTCAATGCCGCGAGCCGCGTTTAGAAGTCGCAGTATGATAATGACCTTACCCACACCCGCCCGCCCTCTCAAAATCGGCACACGCGGATCACCACTTGCATTGGCGCAAGCCCACGAGACCCGCGCGCGCCTTGCCGCAGCCTTTGATCTGCCGCATGACGCCTTTGCGATTGTGGTCATCAAAGTGACCGGCGATGTGATCCAGGACCGCGCGCTCAAAGAGATTGGCGGCAAGGGCCTGTTTACCCGCGAAATCGAAGAGGCGCTGCTGGAGGGGTCGATCGACATCGCTGTGCACTCGATGAAGGACATGCCGGTCGCACAGCCAAATGGCCTGCTGCTCGACACCTATCTGCCGCGCGAGGATGTGCGCGATGCCTTTGTCTCGCTGACCCACGACCGCATCGCGGATTTGGCACAGGGGGCGACGGTTGGCACATCATCCTTGCGGCGCCGCGCGCAACTCTTGGCGCGCCGCCCTGATCTGAACATCGTCGAATTTCGCGGTAATGTGCAAACGCGGCTGAAGAAATTGGGCGACGGCGTGGCCGAGGCGACGTTCCTTGCGATGGCAGGGCTGAACCGTTTGGGCATGGACAACGTGAAACGCACCGCAATCGAAGTGGACGAGATGCTGCCTGCAATTGCGCAGGGGGCCATCGGGATCGAGCGGCGCTTGGACGACAGCCGCATCGCCGATATGCTTGCCGCGATCCACGATGCGCCCACAGGGCAGCGTCTGGCAGCCGAGCGCGCGTTTCTAGCTGCACTTGATGGCTCGTGCGAAACCCCGATTGGCGGCTTGGCGGACCTTGCGGGCGGCACGCTGCGGCTGCGCGGTGAAATCCTGCGCACCGACGGGTCAGAGGTGTTGCGCGATGACGCCACAGCGCCCGTTGCGGACGGCGCAGACTTGGGGCGCGAGATGGCGGCAAAACTGTTGAAAATCGCAGGACCCGGTTTTCTGCACGGTTAATCGGGATACATCTTTCCGGGGTTCAGAATACCATCAGGATCAAGTGCTGCTTTGATCGCTTTCATGCTGGCCAATGCGACAGGGTCCTTGCATCTGCGCATCGTGTTCAGCTTGGACAAGCCAACGCCATGTTCGGCACTGAACGACCCGTTCAAATCCTGCACCACATCCTCAATTGCGCGCCTGATCGCGTCAATAAGTGCTGGGTCATCGCGCGACGGATAGGCGGTATAGTGGATATTGCCGTCGCCCAGATGCGCCACCGACAGATCCGTTGCAGCCGCGTCCAGTTCCGCCAGACGCAGGGTCATGCGGTCCAGAAACACCGCAACATCAGGCAGGGCCACGGCGATATCGGTGTCGATAAACGGATGTTTAGCAAAAGCAATTTGCGCGGCAGCCTCGCGGCGTGCCCACATCGCGGCCCTTTGTGTGTCATTGCGCGCAACAACGGCATCCAACACCAGACCCGCCTCGAACAGCTGTGCCAATATATCTTCAAGCAGCCGCACCACCGGCACTGATCCGTCAGAGTCTGGCGTAGCATCGCGCGGCGCAGTGGCCCCGACCTCGATCAGGATATTGGTGTCATACCTGTCCTCGAACGGTGGTTTTGCTTTCGGATCAAGCGCCAGATGCCCGTCGATATGCGCCCGCGGCATAAACTCGAATGCCTCCACCGCATCACCCGTCGCGGTCTGCACAGCATTCAAAAGGGTCAGCGCACAGGTCAGGTCAGGGGTCGCAACCATCGCCGTTGCATAGGCGCGTGGGGCAGGTGACAGCTTGAGCACCGCTGCGGTGATAATTCCCAGCGTGCCCTCGGCCCCGATCATCAAATGTTTGAGATTCAGCCCGGAATTATCTTTGTGTAAAGCGCCCATCAGGTTCATGATTGCACCGTCCGCCATCACCACCTCGATGCCCATCACAAGGTCGCGGGTATTGCCATACCGCAACACGTTGGAGCCGCCCGCATTGGTTGCCAGCACACCGCCAATCATCGCCGAGCCGCGCGCGCCCAATGTCAGCGGAAATATCAACCCATGGGTCTCGACCGCCTTGTGCAAATCCGCAAGGATCACGCCCGCGCCTACGGTTGCCGTGCGACCCTGCGCGTCGATCTGCGCAATCTGGTCAAGCCGGTCCAGCGACAGCAGCAGCGCGTCTTTGGCACAGGCCCCGCCGGTCACCCCTGTATTGCCAGACACCGGCACAACCGGCGTTTTGGTCGCATGGGCAATTCCCATGATCGCCGCGACCTCGGCAGTGTCCTTGGGGCGCAATACGGCGATTGGCGTGGAGGTATAGGTGCCGGTCCAATCCTGCGCCCATTTGGCGGTATCGGCCACATTGGTCAGCACATAGGCCCCGCCAATTGCTGCGCGAATTTGATCAAGAATGTTCATCAGATGCCCCTATTGCTTGGACGCACACTAGGTTTCATTGGTCAGGTTTGAAAGCTATCTCAAGGCCAAAAAGGTTCGCCTGCGCAGCACACGCCTGTCAGTCGGGCCTGCCGCATTTCCTCGGCATATCTGCAACTCAAATGGGGAGAAGTTGGTGGCGTGGGGGAGACTTGAACTCCCGACCTATCGATTATGAGTCGATCGCTCTAACCAACTGAGCTACCGCGCCAACGAGGGACCGATTACGCAATGGGGCGTTGGGTGTCAAACCGATTCTTGGTTTCATCTGACGATTTGCAGCCTTAGACATGATCTAAGCAAAAAAGGGCACAACATGAGCGGGAAAGCGTGGGAATTCTGGATCGATCGCGGTGGCACATTCACCGATGTGGTGGGGTTGCGGCCCGATGGCCGGATCGTCAGCCATAAACTGCTTTCGGAAAACCCCGAACGCTACCCCGATGCCGCGGTGCAGGGCATCAAAGACCTGATGGGCACCGATACCCTGCCTGCGGGCTCAATTCGCGCGGTGAAAATGGGCACCACGGTGGCCACGAATGCGCTGCTGGAGCGAAAGGGCGAACCGGTCTTGCTGCTGATCACCCAAGGGTTCCGCGACCTTTTGCGCATCGGATATCAAAATCGGCCTCGTTTGTTTGATCTCAACATCCAGCGGCCCGAACTGCTTTATGCTGATGTGGCGGAAATCACAGAGCGTTTGGATGCCGAGGGCGGTGTTGTGACGCCGCTGGATCTGGCAGATGCGCGCGCCAGCCTGCAAGCAGGTTATGATGCCGGATTACGTGCGGTGGCGATTGCGTTTTTGCACGCCTATCTGAACCCCGCCCATGAGGAAGCGGTGGCCGGACTGGCCCGCGACATCGGATATACTCAAATCTCCACGTCGCACGGCGTGTCGCGGCTGGCAAAACTTGTCGGGCGCGGGGATACAACCGTGGTTGACGCCTACCTGTCGCCGATTTTGCGCCGCTATGTGGATCTGGTCGCAGGGGCCTTGGATGTCGGGCGGGTCTGCGCGCGGCTGTTGTTCATGCAGTCCAACGGCGGGTTGACCGATGCGCGCCTGTTCCAAGGCAAAGACGCTATTTTGTCGGGTCCGGCGGGCGGCATTGTTGGCATGGTCAAAACGGCACAGGCGGCAGGGTTTTCGCGGCTGATCGGGTTTGACATGGGCGGCACCAGCACCGATGTCAGCCACTTCGCGGGCACATTCGAGCGCTCGTTCGAGACCGAAGTTGCAGGGGTGCGGATGCGGGCACCGATGATGGATATTCACACGGTTGCTGCGGGCGGCGGCTCGATCTGCACGTTCCGTGACGGACGGTTCCAAGTCGGCCCCGAAAGTGCAGGCGCGGACCCCGGTCCTGCGTGTTATCGCCGTGGCGGCCCGCTGACGGTCACCGATTGCAACGTGATGCTGGGCAAACTGTCACCTGCGCATTTCCCTGCGGTGTTCGGGCCAAACGGTGACCTGCCGTTGGACGCAGATATCGTCACCGCGAAATTCGCAACCCTCGCTCGGGACATCGCCGCGTCCACCGGCGCGCCCGCGCGCGACCCCGCCGATCTGGCGCGCGGGTTCTTGCGCATCGCGGTCGATAACATGGCCAATGCGATCAAGAAAATATCGGTGCAGCGCGGCCATGATGTGACGGGTTATACCTTGCAATGCTTTGGTGGCGCAGGCGGGCAACATGCCTGTCTGGTCGCCGATGCGCTGGGCATGTCGCGGGTGTTTGTGCATCCACATGCCGGTGTTTTGTCGGCGTTCGGCATGGGGCTGGCAGAGGTTCGCGCCCTGCGCGAGGCCCAGATCGACCTGCCGCTTGATCACATCACTGCGGCCCGTGACGCTCTCGATACCATCGGGGCCGACGCCTTTGCAGAGGTCGCGGGTCAAGGTTTTGAGGACATCACCGTCTCTCGGATCGCACATCTGCACTATGACGGATCACATCAGGCTTTGGCGGTGCCATTCGACAGTCTGGACACCATGCAAACGGCGTTCGAGGCCGCGCACCTGCAACGCTTCGGCTTTATCTCGCCAGAGCGGGGGATCCTGTATGACATGGTCAGCGCCGAGGCCTTGGGCGCCAGCCCGCCGCAGCCCGAACACACGGTGCCAATCGCCACAGGCGCGCCCGCACCCGTCGCCCATACGCAGGTCGAAGGGCGCGCCACACCCATCTACGACCGGCTGACCTTGGGCGTCGGGCAAACGGTGCAAGGCCCCGCGATCATTCTGGAACCCACAGGCACCAATATGGTCGAGGCGCAGTGGCGCGCGCGTGTCGATCAAACCGGCAACCTGATCCTGACGCGCGACGGGGCAGCCGCACGGCCCGCTGCCGCAGGCACCAAAGCAGATCCTGTTGTGCTCGAGGTCATGAGCAACCTTTTCATGTCCGTGGCCGACGAAATGGGCGCAACACTGGCCAATACAAGTTGGTCGGTGAACATCAAAGAACGGCTGGATTTTTCTTGCGCGATATTTGACGCAAACGGCGATCTGGTCGCCAATGCGCCGCATGTGCCGGTGCATCTGGGCTCGATGTCCGACAGCATCAAGACGATCATGCGGCTGCGGCCCGATGCGGTGGATGGCGATGCGTTCATGCTCAATTCACCCTATAACGGCGGCACGCATTTGCCCGATGTCACGGTGGTCACGCCGATCTTTGTGGCGGGGCGTGCGGCGTTCTGGCTGGGCAGTCGGGGGCACCATGCGGATATCGGCGGGCGCACGCCGGGGTCGGGGCCGCCCGACAGTCAACACATTGCTGAAGAAGGGGTCCTGATCGACAACATGCAACTGGTCAGCGCCGGGCGCCTGCTGGAGGTTGATGCGCGTGCGGTGCTGGGTTCGGGGCGCTATCCGTGCCGCAACATCGACCAGAATATCGCGGACCTGAAAGCCCAAGTTGCGGCTAATGAAACGGGGCGGCAGGCGCTTTTGAAAATCTGCGCGGGCTACGGTGCAAACGTGGTCACCGCCTATATGGGGCATGTACAGGACAACGCCGCCGAAAGCGTGCGGCGGGTCATCGACACACTGTCAGAGGGTCAGTTCACCTACCACATGGACGAAGGCCAGATCATCAACGTGGCCGTGCGCGTGGACCGCAAGGCGCGGCGCGCCACGGTAGATTTTACCGGCACGTCTGACCAGCACCCTGGCAATTACAACGCGCCCTATGCGGTGTGCCGTGCCGTTGTGCTCTATGTGTTCCGCACACTCGTCGGCAGCGACATCCCGCTGAACGAAGGCTGCCTTGCGCCGATCGACATCGTGGTGCCGCAGGGATCGATGCTGCACCCTGCCTATCCGGCGGCCGTGATTGCAGGCAACACCGAAGTCAGTCAAGCGGCGTGCAATGCACTCTTTGGCGCGCTGGGCGTTGTAGCGTCTTCGCAGGCAACGATGAACAATTTCATCTGGGGCAACGACAACTTTCAAAACTACGAAACCATCGCGGGGGGTACCGGCGCAGGCGACGGGTTTGCGGGCTGTGACGCGGTGCAAAGCCACATGACCAACACTCGCATGGCCGACCCCGAGATACTGGAAAAACGGTTCCCTGTCCGGTTGGAAGCGTTTACCATTGCGCAAGGCACCGGCGGGGCGGGGCGCTGGCGTGGTGGGCACGGTGCCCTGCGGAAAATGCGCTTTCTGGTGCCCGTGACCGTGACCACTCTGTGCTCGCACCGTGTGGTGGCCCCCTTTGGCGGCAATGGCGGCGGCTGCGGCACGGTCGGCGAAAATGCGGTTGTGATGCCAGACGGGCACAGACGTGTTCTGAACGGCAATGACGAGGTTGTGCTGCCTGCGGGCGCGGTTTTTGAAATGCGCACGCCGGGTGGCGGCGGCTGGGGGATGATGGATTAAAACTGGGGGATGATGGATTAAAACTGGGGGATGATGGATTAAAACCCATTCTACACAGCCCCGCATGACGGCAAAACACAAAGGAAATGACGCAATGGCAACCGGATATTTAACGACGCATGTGCTGGATACGGCAATCGGGCGTCCGGCGTTTGGCGTGAAAATCGACCTGTTCCGCATCGATCGCGGGCACTGGCAGCATGTGATCACGGCGACCACCAACGCCGACGGGCGCACCGACGGGCCGATCCTGCCATCCGAGGCCTTTACAACAGGGCAATTCGAGCTGTTGTTCTACGCAGGTGACTACTTGCATAAATTTCGACCCGCCAGCGACGGGCCGCGCTTTCTGGATCAAATCCCGATCCGCTTTGGTATCTCGGACCGCGATATGCACTATCATGTGCCGCTGCTTTTAACACCGTTCAGCTATTCCACTTATCGGGGCAGCTAGGCAGTAAACGACCATGTTGTGGTCTGCGCATAGGTCTCACCGGCGCGCACCCTGATCGCGGGAAAGCCGCGGTGGTTCGGGGCATCCGGCCAGCCCTGCGCCTCGAACGCCAGCGCATTGAAATTGGCAGGGTGGGTGTGCCCGTCAAATACCTGAAGACCGTGTTCGGTGGTGGCCATGACCATCTGCACGCCCCGCTTTCCGGTGAACCATAGCACATCTCGCAAGCGGCTTTCACCCGCAGTCAGACAAAAATTGTGGTCAAAGCCGTGGCTGGCACTGCTGATCTCGGGGCCCTGTCGCAGGTCCATCATCGTGCCCGTCACATCCGCGATCTCGCCCGTGGGAACCGCATCTGCATCGGTCGGCAAATAGTGGTCTGCCGCGATCCGTAGCCTGTGCCCCGACCAGTCATCCGACCCGTCCATGTTCCAATAGCCGTGCTGGGCAAAATTCATCAGCGTGTCGGCATCGGTCACAGCGTCGATCTGCAAGGTCAGCGTCGCTGGCGCGCTTACGGTATACGTCGCGGTGATCACGCGGTGTCCGGGCAAGCCGCACATTCCGTCAGGTAAGGTGATTTGCAAACGCACGCTGGCTTCGGTGTGATCCACGATCTGCCAGGTTTGGGCATGGGTGGCATCCTTGCCCGAATGCAAATGAACGCGACCATCCTGATTGCGCTCCAATTCATGCATCATGCCGCCGATTTTAACACGGGCGTTGCCGATGCGGTTGGCAATCGGGCCGATAATTCCGCCGTGATAACGCCACTCACCGCCGTATGCAGCCAGATCACCCGCGCCACGGGTCAAATTATAGGGCACATTTGCAACGCGCACATCATGTAAAACCGCGCCCCATGTCAGGATTGAGGCGGTCAGATCACCCGCTGCGATCGTGATCTTTTCAACATCCTGTCCCTCGGGCGTCGTGCCAAAATGCATCATAGGGCTTCCCAATGGACGCCCGCCGCAGGCACAATCACATCGCCCCACTTCTGGGCCTTGGGCGCATAGTTGAACACAAAGCGGTGGGTATCAGTGTCGCGAATGCGCAATCCATCGGGCAGTTCAAACGTCGCAATATCCAGCGTGTCACACATCCCGCCAATAATTCTGTCAAACGTGGCGTCATCCGGCCAACCAGCCAGATAGCGGATATTATCCTCGCCCATGATTGCCGGCTGCCCGTCCCTGGTCGACAGATGCACGGTTGCTGTGCCCTCCAAATGCTCAAACCAATGCAAAAACCGGCCGCCGCCTTGCAGCTTGATCCTGGCATTGGGCGGCACGCTTTCGGTCAGCGCCACGGTCACATCAACGCCGGGTAAATCGGGGCCCAGAACATCAGGGATCGCCAATTCATCCGTCTTGGTGTCGGTGCGCGGCCCGACCAATGCAATGCCTTCAAACTTTGCAAGTGCAGCGCGCAAACTGTCCGAAATCGTCATCAATCCGGGCGCCAGCACCAGCTTGTAGGCCGACAAATTCGCCACATCTGGCGGCAAAATGTCAATGTTCAACCCCGCACGACGCAACGCGCGATAGGCCGCAAAGGCCAAGCGGAACATCTCGAAATCCGCCCCCTGCGGTTGCACATCCCACGCCCACGCGCTCTCGTAATCAAACACCAGTGCCACAGAGGCCTGCGCGGTGCCGACATCCGGCATAAGGGCAAATTCATCAGCCACTTGGCGCGCTTCAGCCAGCGCAGGGGCAGGCTTGCGGTCGGGGCGCAACAGGCCCGCGTGCATCTGTTCTTGGGCAAACGGAGCTTGCCGCCAGCGGAAATAACACACCGTCTCGGCCCCGTGGGCAAAGGCCTCCCACGCCCAAAGCCGCGCCATACCGGGCAGCGGGGCAGGGTTGTAAGGGGCCCAGTTCACTGGCCCCGGCTGTTGCTCCATCACCCACATGCGACCGCGGCCAACAGCGCGATACAGATCGTGATGAAACGCCTGATTGTCAGGATGACCTTGGCGCAGAAATTTCAACTTTTCCTTTGGCGTGCCCTCTATCCGGTCAGATAAAAACCCGATCGGATAACTGTCCCACGAGGCGATATCGAGATCCGCGCCGACCTTCCAGTGGTCAAACGTGGTGATGCGGCCCATGTAATTGTGGATCAGCGGAGCGGCAGAGTGTGCGCGAATGGCATCAGCCTGCGCCTTGTTGAAGGCCACCACCTGATCGGATGAATAGCGGCGGAATGCCAGTTGATGCGGGTGGTTCGGTTCTGTCACCGTCAGGTTCGGCAGCGCGACCTGATCAAACGTGTCGTAATCCATCGACCAGAACACATTGCCCCACGCGCGGTTCATCGCATCGGTGGATTGATACTTTTGCGCCAACCAATCCTGAAACCCGCGCTTGGCCGCATCCGAATACGATAGGGTGGTGTCGTGGCAATCATATTCGTTATCGATCTGCCACGCGGCCACATGCGGGTTCTTGCCATAACGCTCTGCCATCAGCGTCGCAATGCGGCGGCTTTCCTCGCGGTAGCCAAGGTGACTGAAATCATAATGCCTGCGCGAGCCGAATTTGCGCGTCGCCCCATTGGCGTCGACCGCCAGCATATCGGGATGCTTGTCCACCATCCAACGCGGCGGGGTCGCTGTCGGTGTGCCTAGCACAACCTTCAACCCAGCGCTGCCCAGAACCTCAATCGCGCGGTCCAGCCAATCCCAAGTTAGCACGCCCGCCTCAGCCTCCATGCGCGCCCAAGCGAATTCGCCGATCCGCACCCATGTCAGACCCGCCGCCGCCATCTGGGTCGCATCGATCGCCCATTGATCTTCGGGCCAATGTTCGGGGTAATAACAGACGCCGAGTGTGCGTTTCATGGATGTGCCTTTTTGAGTATTTGAACAAAAAGCGAGACCAAGGGTTCAGCCCAAGATTACGCGGTGTTCTGCTTGCCCAGTGTAGCTGGTTTTGATGTGGAATGTCTTGCCGTCATCAGCGCCATCTCGCCCGATGGCGGCGGAGGTGCAATAGAGCGTTTGTAGATCAGGGCCGCCCAAGGCGGGGCAGGACGATTGGATCGCAGGCATCGCAAAGGCCTCGATATACTGGCCTTTGGAGTTGTAAACCGCCACACGGCCCGCACCCCATTGCGCGGAAAACAGATTACCTGCAGCATCCACAACCGCACCATCGGGCCGGAAATCAGTGCCGCGTAAATCGATGTGCAAACGCGGCGTGCCCTTGGGCCAGCCCTGCGCATCCAAAGCGACCGCCATAATCATCTGCGTGTTGGTGTCGGTGAAATAGGCGGTATCCCCCGAGGGCGCAAAGCAGATCGCATTGGTGATTTGCAAGTCAGCGTAAATCTGTCGAAGTTCGCCGCGATAATACCGGTAAATCGACCCCGCCCCCATTTCGGCGTTCAGACCCATCGTGCCAATCCAGAACCCGCCCTGCGGATCGGCGCGGCCATCATTTGAACGGGTCAGCGGATTATCCGCCTCAAGATCACACAGCAGGTCCATCTCGCCGCTTTCAATGTCAAAACGGTGCAACCCCTTGGCAGAGGCCACAATCAGCGTGTCATAATCGACCCAACCTGCCGCCGACACATAGTCCTCAAAATCCCAATGCCGCGCCTTGCAGTGCAAGCGCTTACTCAAGATATCAAACCAGAACAGCTTTGCGCGTTCGGGGTGCCACAATGGGCCTTCACCCAAAGTGCATTTGGTGGCATCGAAAATCACGGCAATGCAGCGGTATAGGCGGCCACCATGTCGACGGCACGGGCCTTTACATCCGCGACCGATAGACCGGGTTTATACAAGGCCGACCCGATGCCAAACCCGTCAGCACTTGCCGCCATCCAGTCGCCAAAGTTATCTGCACCCGCACCGCCCACGGCATAGACCAACGTGCCTTTGGGCAGCACAGCGCGGATCGCCTTGATGCCTTCTGGCCCGATCAGCGAGGCTGGGAAAATCTTGAGCCCGTCGGCACCGGATTTCAGGGCCAGAAAACACTCTGATGGCGTCATTACACCCGGCCAACTGGCCATGCCTGCGGTTTTGGTCGCCACAATCACCCGCTGGTCCACATTTGGCGACACGATCAACTTGCCACCTGCCTGTGCCACGCGGCCCACATCTTCGACCGACAACACAGTGCCCGCGCCGATCAGCGCCACGTCGCCGAATGCATCCGCCATCGCTTTGATACTGTCAAACGGGTCCGGTGAGTTCAGCGGCACTTCGATCTGGGTGATGCCTGCGTCAATCAGGGCGGCGGCAATCGGGGCGGCCTCGGACGGTGTGACGCCGCGCAAAATCGCGATCAGGGGCAGATGAGACATGGGGTTATCCTTTCAATCGGCGGTATGCGGCCGTTAGCCCCGCCAGAGTTATCGCGTCACCTTTGACTTGGGTGGCCGGCGCAGATTGCGCGGCCAGGGCCCGCACATATAGCGCGCTTAACCCACCCGCGCCAATCACCGCAATCTGCTGTCCGATCCAATAAGGCTTGGCCCCCGCCAGCTCTGCGCCGATCAAAAGCCCCGACAGGCGCGCGCGCGCGGCGGCATTGGGCATCGCGTTCAATAACCCCTCTGCGCGCAATGAAAACAGGCGTGCGGCCAGCCTTTCGGGGCGGTCCATCGCATCTGCTACGCCCGCGTCAAAGGCGCTATCGTCCCAACCATCCGCTGTCACCGAATGGCGCAGCACTGTATGCCCCGCGATTGCGGCAAACAGATCACCGGTCATATAGGTCTGGAAGCTGACGATCTCGTCGGCGCTGATATGCACCCATTTTGTATGGGTTCCGGGTAGGCAGATCACGCCATCCCAGTTTTTGTTGCGCGCCAGAAACCCCGCAATCTGGGTCTCTTCGCCGCGCATCACATCGACTGGATTGGCCTGCATGACACCTGCGATAATATGCACATCCAGATCACCGGCATCGGGTTTGGTAAAACCGTCGGGCGTGGCGGTGCAGGGGGTCGCGGCATAAGGCGCCTCGATCCAGCCTTGGCGCGCGCCGACCATACCGCAAGCAATAATCGGGACTTCGGTGTGGTCCCAACCTGCAATCGCTTGGCGCAACGCGGGTGCAAAGGCGTCAGGTGCAAGCCCGCCCATGCCCTGATCCGATCGCACATCCGCCAGCACCGTGCCGCTGGACGTCATCGCCCATGCGCGCATGTTGCTGGTGCCCCAATCCACCGCAATCCAATCCGGTTTTTGCATCGCTTGACCTCTCATCAAAGTTTGCGGCCTTCAACAACCCACATACGATCCGGGAATGACCATGGCAATGTCACACCTGTGTGCATCAAATAGGTGCCCGACAGCTCCAGCGCCTGCGACTTCAACGCCTGTGTGCCGCGCGACAACCTCGGTGCTGCGTCGCGGTTGATCAGCTCGATCCGGTACATCGCATCAGGCTCCAGCCCCGTCAGGCGCAAGGGGCGCGGTGCAATCTGTGCACTGGTCGCAGCCTTGCCGGCAAACACAACAAAACGGCTCTTGTCGGCGGCCATCTGCTGCTCGGCAATCACGGCGACATCCGCACTATCAAGCCGCAAAATATCCGCCCGCTGCATCCAGTCGCGGTTGGCCTTCCACCACGCGGTCACCTCGGTCAACACCGCGGCCTCGCGGGCGTCTAGTTCACGTGGATCCATCTCGAACCCCATATGACGCTGGGCCGCGACCCATGCGCGGAAACTGATATCCAGCGTGCGCCCCGAGGTATGGCAATGGCGCGGGCCAACATGGCTGCCGGTCACGGCCATGGGCAAAAACAGCGCCGCATCATGCTGGATGCGCAGCCTCTCTAGGGCGTCATTGCTATCGGACAACCAGACCCTTTGGGTGCGCTGCAAAATGCCAAAATCAATGCGCCCCCCACCCGAGGCACAGCTTTCAATCTCCACATGCGGAAAGTCGGTGCGCAGGCGGTCGATCAAGGCATAGGACCCTCGGGTCTGCGCCGCATCAGGCATCGGCAGCACGCGGTTATGATCCCACTTGATATAGTCGATGTCGTTGTCGGCCAAAATCGCAGACATCCGGTCATACAGAAAATCGCGCACCTCGGGCAGCGCCATGTTCAACGCCTTTTGCTGGCGGCCCAGTGTCTGATCCTCGGACCCCAAGGCCCAATGCGGATTGGCGCGGTGAATATCACTGTCGGGGTTAATCATCTCGGGCTCGAACCACAGACCAAACGTCATGCCGAGGCTATGCACATGGGCGATTAGCGGGGTCAATCCATCAGGGTATTTGCGCGGATCAATCGTCCAGTCCGACAAGGACCGCGTGTCATCATCACGCTCGCCAAACCAGCCATCATCCAGCACAAACCGCTCAGCACCAAGTTTTGCCGCCCGCTCTGCGATGTCCTTCAACACCGGCAACTTGTGGTCGAAATACACCGCCTCCCAACAGTTGTAATGCACCGGTCTCGGCGCATCGGGCTTGGGCCATGTGACAATCCGGTCGCGCAAATGGCGCTGGAATGCGACCGCACAGCCGTTCAAACCCCTATCGGAATAGGTGATATACAAGGGCGCGGTCTTGAACTGCACCTGCGGGTCGGTCTCCATGCGGGCGGCATGACCCCATTGAATTTGACGGCGCCCATCGGGCAATTCCTCGGCCAACATCCGGTGACCACCCGACCAACCGTAATGAAACCCGTAAGCCTCGCCCATGGTATTGGTCGCCCCGCGGCACGGCACAATCAAACCCGGAAAATGCTCATGACCGGTGCGCCCCGTGCGGTTCTCGCGGTAGCGCATTCCGGCAGACCACGGCGTGCGGGACAGTTGGAATTCTCCACACCAGCGACCCGAGACATCAATCATCTCGTTGGACTGCTGCGGGGCGGGCAGAACGGGGGCCGCCAGCCAATGCAAATGCACGCGACGTGTCGCATCCAGCGTGGTCTGACAGGTGATCACATGGGTCTGCGCATCGGCCTTGAACGTCGCGGTCAGGGTCAGCCCGTTGTCCGCATCCACATAGGACAAGGCCAAACCATCGGCGTGATCCTCGGCATTAAAACAAAACTTTGGCAACAACGGCGTGCCATCGGTGTCGCGCACGATCAATCCGGGCTGACCGGGGAAACTACGGGTGGCCTCGGGACAGATCGACAGGTCAGGGTTTTCATCCAACATGCCACCCGTGACATCAATGGTGGCGGCGGCTTGCAAAGCCTCCAGATTTTCCGATTGCGGCAGCGTTGGACCCCAATAGGTCACAACCGGCAAACGGTCGGCATGTGCCGCCAGAACAAGCGTCTGGCGACCATCATCAAGGCGATACGTGCGGTTCATCAGTTTTCTTACTTAACAGCCCCGAGGGTCAGACCGGCAATAAAGTGCTTTTGCATCAAAAAGAACATCGCCACAGGGGGGAGGGCGGCAACAATCGACCCTGCGCTCATCAACTGATACGCAGCGCGATATTGCGCGTTAAAACTGGTGATACCAGCCGTCACAGGTTGGCTCTCGGAGCCTTGGGTCAGAACAACAGCCCAAAAATAGTCGTTCCAGATAAAGGTGAAAATCAGAACCGCCATCGCGGCCAGCGCGGGCTTCATCAAGGGCAACACAACATACCAGAAAATCCGCCATTCTGCGATGCCTTCAACACGGGCGGCCTCGATCAACTCGAACGGCAGCGCGCGAATAAAGTTGCGCATAAACAGCGTGGCAAAACCGGTCTGGAACGCGACATGAAACAGGATCAGCCCCTGCACCTTGTTATACAGCCCAATGTCCAGCGTCAGATCGCGCACCGGAATCATCAAGATCTGGAACGGCACAAAATTGCCCGCGACAAACAAAAAGAAAATCCACAGGTTGGCGCGGAACTTATAAACCCCCAGCGCAAACCCCGTCATCGACGACAGGATCATCACGCCAATCACCGTGGGCACGGTAATGCGGATCGAATTCCACATATATTTCGGCATGTCGCTCTCGAAGAACACTTTTTTGTAGTTCGCAAAACCCTCCAGCGTCTTGGGCAGCGTCCAGTATTGCCCCGATACAAAATCGGCCTCTGGCTTGATCGAAAACAGCATCACCGCCAGCAGCGGCAAAAGCCACGCAAACAGCACAACAGGCACCATCGCCTGATAGCCGATCTGAACGCCGCGGGGGCGCTTTTCTATCGGGGTCGGAAACATCAGTGGGCTCCCTTTTCTTCTTGATACATCGACCATAGGAAATAGGCGATAAACACCAGCATGATCATAAACAGAACCACCGCAATGGCCGCGCCATACCCCATGCGGAACCCGTATTCTGACAGGGCCTTTTCAAACATGTAATACGACAGCACGCGGCTTTGGCCAAACGGACCACCACGGGTCATGATCGAGATCAGATCAAACGACCGCAACGCGCCAACGATCGTGACAACAAAGGCGATGAATGTGGCGGGCTTGAGCTGTGGAATGATCACATACCACAGCATTTTCCAGCCCTTGGCACCATCAAGACGGGCGGCCTCCACCTGCTCGGGATCAACCGAATTCAGCCCTGTCAGATACAGGATCATGCAATAGGCGGTCTGCGGCCATAGACCAGCGGCAATAATTCCGTAGGTCACCGCTGTCGGATTGCCCAATACCCCGCCCTTGATTTCAAGACCAACCAGCCCGATCGCCTTGGTAAACAGTCCAAACGTCGGATCGTAAAACCACGAAAACACTAGACCCACAACGATCTGCGAAATCACAAATGGAAAGAAAAATAGTGACTTATACAGGCGGATACCGGTGATTTTCTGGTTGAGAAACAGCGAAATCATCAAACCCGCAGGGATCGCCAACAAATACAGGACCAGCCATTTCATGTTGTTCCACAACGATGTCTCGAACGCGCGATCGTCGAACAATTTGCGGTAATTCTCTAGCCCGATATATTCCGCCTCGCCCAGACCATCCCACTTATAAAGCGAAATATTGAACGACTGAAACACCGGATAAATCACATAGACCGCAAAGAACAACAGACCGGGCAACAAAAACAGATAGGGCGTGATGGTGATTTCATTACGCCGGTACCAGCCGCGTTGGACCTGATCAAATTCAGAGACAGGCACTGCCGTATTGCTCATTGTCATATCCCTTCGGGTCTGGGGCGCATGTGGGAAAACCTGTCACAAGGTGCTCGCATATGGGCCAGAAACGGGGCCAAAAATAAGATCGGGGCGGGCATCTCTGCCCACCCCGTTTGTTTGATTATTCTGCGTAGATATCCACAGCCGCGGCATCCAGACGGGCAAGGATGTCATCCAGATTGTCCGGGAACAACATGAACTCCTGGAAGCCCTCCATGGCAACAGCGGCCATTTCCGCAGGTGCATCACGGTCAAAGAACTGGGCAATGCCGCCCTGTGCCTTGTTGGACAACATGTCAAAGCCCTCGTTGAGGAACTTGTCGTCATCAACGGCCGACAATGCGTTCACAGGCAACTGACCAAGGTTGTCACCATTGTTGATCAATGTCTGGTTTTCCGCAGACACCACATACTTCAGGAACGCACGCGCGTTGTCTTTGTTCTTGGCGCCTGACGGGATGTGGAACGTATCTGTGGGCGCATCTTCGCCCTTGGCCACACCAGCCGTGATCTCGGGGAACTGGTAGAAGTCCAGCTTGCTATCATCAAGCCCGCCTTCACGCATCGGGGCCACCGCAAAGTTGCCCATCAGATATGATGCCGCTTCGCCGTTCACCATAAACGGCAGGGCTTCTTGCCAGCTGTAGGTCTGGTGGTTTTCGATAAACGCACCCATGTCGATCAGCTCGCGCCAGTTGGCAAACGTCGCGCGGGTTTCGGGGCTATCCCACTTGGCTTCACCGTTTGTCAGTGCCGCGTGATACGCATAACCGTTGGTGCGCATGTTCAGGTAGTCAAACCAGCCGCCAGCCGTCCATAGGAACTTGGTGCCGATGGTGTAGCACTTGATGCCATTGTCCAGATAGGTCTGGCAGTTGGCTTTCTCTTCTTCCCATGTGGTTGGCTCGCTTAGGCCAAACTGCTCCATCAGGTCTTTGCGGTAGTAAATGCCCCACTGGTAGTATGTGTAAGGCACGCCATACTGCTTGCCGTCGATGGTCAGCGCACCCTTGGTGGATGCCAACTCTTCGGACATCGCACCTTCCCAGATGTCGGACACGTCTTCAAACAGGCCAGCATTCACATAAGGCAACATGCGGTTGGCGGCATACCAGTTGGCAACATCAGGCGCATCAGCGGTCAAGAAGTTGCGGATCTGGGTCTTATAGGCTTCGCGGTCAATGACCGTCAGCTCGATGTTCAAGTCAGGGTTCATTTCGCCGAAACGCTCGACCATGCCTTCCATTACTGCGCGCGGTGCAGGGTTGGACATGTCCGAGAAAATAACCAGATCGCCAGACAGCGCGTGGCTCTCTGCTTGTGCTGCGGATGCTGTGATGCCAGCAGCTACAATCGCCGCGAACGACGTCTTAATAATGGAATGCATGGTTTCCTCCCTAGTGCTCCCAGTCGTATAACTAGTCTCATTATATGAAACTTGGTTTTGGATATTGATACTAAATCGCGAACTTGCTAGCCTGTCAACAGTCTGGTGCAATTCGTGACCCAAATCTTAGGGCGCGCGCGGGGGCCGGACACGGGAGGAAACGATGGGTTACGAGACCGGCGATGGAACGGTGGGCAAGGCAATTACAGTGCTTGACCTTGTGGCGTCTTTTGGGCGGCCTGTGCGGTTCTCCGAAGTGCTGCAGAAATCTAACTTTCCCAAGCCCACGCTCTACCGGTTTATCCAGTCGCTGACCAACCAGAACATGCTGTCCTACGACAATGAGCGGCAAACATATGCGCCCGGGTTGCGGCTTTTGCGGCTGGCACATGCGGCATGGGAACAGTCGTCATTGGCCCCTATCGCACGGCCATTCCTGGATAATTTAGCAAAATCCGTGGGCGAGGCCGTGCATCTGGCACAGATCGACAGCGGCCAGGTCTTGTTCATCGACAAACGCTCCGCCAGCGCGGGCTTTGACACCTTGGCACAAGCCGGGCAAATCGCTCCCGCCTACTGCACAGGGGTCGGCAAAGTGATCTTGGCGTTCATGGATGACGACCTGCGGGCGCGGGCGCTGCAACAGCAGGCCTTTATGAAATACACCGCCGCGACCCACGACGGGGCCACCGCACTCTCGGCAGAATTGACAAGCATAAGACACGACGGGGTGGCTTACGATCGCGAAGAACACGAAGCCGGGATTATCAGCATTGCGGCACCGATTCTTATCCGCAATGACGTTGTGATCGGGGCTGTCTCGGTGGCCACCACAACATCGCGACATGACCTTGCAGGGCTAGAGGCATTCCGCCCGCAGCTTTTGAAAACCGCAGATCAAATCGGGGCCGAGGCCCGGAACTGGCAATCTCCAACCTAAAAGGGAACCGCATAATGGCTGGCGTAACACTCACGAATGTGACCAAGAAATACGGCGATGTGCAGGTGATCCACGGGATCGACCTCGAAATTGCAGACGGTGAATTCTGCGTCTTTGTCGGCCCGTCAGGCTGCGGTAAATCCACGCTTTTGCGCATGGTCGCAGGGCTCGAGGAAACCACAGGCGGCGCGATGCACATTGGCGCGCGTGACGTGACCGTGATGGACCCCAGCCAGCGCGGCGTCGCCATGGTGTTCCAGACCTACGCGCTTTACCCGCATATGACAGTGCGCGACAACATGGGTTTCGGGCTTAAAATGAACGGCCACCCCAAGGCGGTGATTGCAGAAAAAGTTGGCGAAGCCACCCGCATCCTGAAACTCGAAGACTACCTCGACCGCAAACCCGCCGCTCTGTCGGGCGGCCAGCGGCAGCGGGTCTCGATCGGGCGGGCCATCGTGCGTGGCCCCGAGGTGTTCTTGTTCGACGAACCGCTCTCCAATCTCGACGCCGAACTACGTGTGGAAATGCGGGTCGAGATTGCGCGGCTGCACAAGGAAATCGGCGCGACCATGATCTATGTGACCCATGATCAGGTCGAAGCCATGACATTGGCCGATAAAATCGTCGTGCTACGTAAAGGCATCATCGAACAGGTCGGTGCGCCGATGGAGCTTTACCGCGACCCCGACAACAAATTTGTCGCCGGTTTTATCGGCTCTCCGGCGATGAATTTCCTCGAAGGTATCGCCAATGACGGCAATGTGTCCGTTGCAGGTATGAAAACCAGCTTTGAAGGGGTGATTGCTCCGGCCTATTCGGGTAAAAAGGTCACCGTGGGAATGCGCGCCGAACATCTGATGGTCGATCCCGCGGGCGACACGCACACAGTTGAAATGACCGAAAGTCTTGGCGGGGTGTCTTTTGTCTACCTTGCAGGCGAAACCGGTGAGCGCATCGTGATCGAGGAACGTGGCGATGAACGCTCGGTTGAGGGCGCGCGCGTTGGCGTCACAATCGACAAGTCACGCATTTATCTGTTCGACGGGGAAACCGAAAACCGTATCCGCGGATAATATCCTGGGCGGGCCAAATGGCCCGCCAATCTAGCGTTTCCCGTAATACAGCCCGACAACATGCTCGGCCTGCGCGAAAAATAACCAGCGCAACGCCAGAATGCCAAACACGTGACTGATCGCCGCCAGCACCGCGATCCACAGACTGCTCGACACCAGCAGCAGCAAAATCGGCAACACAAACCCCAACCCCAAAGCGATCACCCGCAACTGCACCGCGTGCTTGCGGCCAACCTCGTGGATGAACTCGCGCATCAGATAATTGGTGCCTGTATGGGGCGGCTCGAAGGCGGTGACGCGGCCGATATGACCCAGCCCCGTGGCACTGGCCATCGTTGTGCCCGACGCCAGAAAGCGCCCGTCACCATGAAACCACGCAAAGGCCTGCAACGCGCCTGCGATCACCAGCAACGGCAGCGCCAGCCTGACATTGCCCGACAGCAACGCGCCACCGGCCAGCGACAACAGCAAGAACAGCGCCACCGTGGTCCAATGGTGCCAGCGCGGCACGGTTTTCAATTGCGCATAGATCATCGAGGTGGTGAACACCGTGCCCAAAGCCCCGATCGCACCTAGCCAGCCCAGAAGCGTGAACCTTGTGTCCAAAAACACCAGCCCCGCCCCGTAAACCGCCATGATCAATAGGGTCACAACCGCGCAAATCCCTTCACGCGACAGCCAGCTGGATTTCCATTGGCTGAACGCCTTGATCGCGCGTTCCGGACGGCCAAGATGGAACGTCGAGGCCAGCAATCCGCCCACCGCGCCCAGGTAGGCGATGGCGAAATACCCAAACGCAACCCAGCCTGTTGGCGCGGGCATCCCCATGCCAAGCCAGAACAGCAGACCAAATCCAAGGCCCGAAAATGTGGTGAATGCAATAACTGATGGTGCTGGATGCATTATTTCGCTCCTCCGGGCAGGGCCGACAGGGCCTTGTCGAGCCAGTTCACTAACCCTTTGCCATCACTTGCGACGGGCGCAAGATAGGGGGCCAGAATATCATACTCCGGCTCCACATCCTTGGGACGTGGCGGCAGGTATTTATTGGTGGGCTTTGTGCCTTGCTCGGGCATCAAATCAAAGCCGCCGCGCTCGGCCACAAGGATCGATACGTCACTGGTCGGATCCGCCAGATCACCAAAATGCCGCGCATTTGACGGGCAGGTGCGCACGCAAGCGGGCTGGCGGTCTTCTTCGGGCAGGTTCTCGTTATAGATGCGGTCGACGCAAAGGGTGCATTTCTTCATCACGCCTTCTTTGGCATCCAATTCGCGCGCGCCATAAGGACAGGCCCAAGCACAAAGACCGCAACCGATGCAGTCCTGCTCGTTGACCAAAACGATGCCGTCCTCCGATCGCTTGTAACTGGCACCCGTCGGGCAGACCGTGACGCAAGGCGCATCATCGCAATGCAGGCAAGATTTCGGAAAGTGGATCAACTGGGCAGGGGCCGCAGGTTGATCTTTCAACATCGGCGGCTGCACCTCGTAGGAATGCACACGGTTCAAAAACGTGCCCGATGCAGCGCCTGAATAGGCGTTTTGATCCGACAGGGGTGCGCCGTAATTCTCGGTGTTCCAGCCCTTGCACGAAATCACGCAAGCATGACAGCCCACGCAGGTATCAAGGTCGATCACGAGGCCGAGTTTCTTTTTGGTGCTTGTTGGTAGCTGGGTCATAGGGTGGCCCTTTCCAATGTGGTTTGGCTTGGCGCGGCAAAGCCAATTGATTTTTCTTTATCCGCGTCCCAAGTGGCGATCATCCAGATAAACGACCCGAATGTCAGCACGACAAAAGCGAGTATCATCAATAAGATATGTGTCTTGCTCATTTGCCGACCTTCCATGCGATGTCTTGCGGACCGCGCCCGACGGGCGATTTGATTTCGGGCAAAACCGGTTGCGCCTCGTTAGGCAGGCTTGATTTTTCGATCTTCACGCGCAGGTCAAACCACGCCGCCTGACCCGTGACCGGATCGGAATTTGCCCAGCGTAACCCGTCGCCTTTGGGGGGCAGCAACTCGTGGATCAGGTGGTTGAGCAAGAAGCCTTTGGTGGCCTCCGAGGCGTCCTTGTCCAAGGCCCAAGCGCCCTTGCGTTTGCCAATTGCGTTCCATGTCCAGACGGTTTTTTCATTGAGCGAGGCTTGGTGTGCTACCGGCACGGTGATCGACCCATGCACGGACGATACCCGCGCCCAATCGCCATCCTGAAACCCGTTCTTTTCCCAAATCGCAGTCGGCACATAAAGCGGGTTATGCCCATGGATTTGGCGCAGCCAAGCGTTTTGCGTGCCCCAAGAATGATACATCGCCATCGGCCGCTGGGTCAGCGCATGGACGGGGTATTCTTCGGGGTCGACATGGCCGTCTTCAAACGGTGGATACCAAATGGGCAGCGGGTCCATCGTGACCTTGATCTGGCCGCGCAGATGCTCTGGTGGCTGGCGCGTGCCGATGCCTTCGGCGGCGGCCTGGAATTTGCGCATCGGTTCGACATAAAGCTGGAAAATATAGGGCTGCACCACATCATAGAACCCCATTTTCACGGCCCAGTTTTGGTAGTCCATCGAGAAGGGTTTATAATAGGCGCAGTTCTCGGGGACATGTTCGACCCAGAAGCCGCCATTCTTGATATAGTTGTCGATCTGGCCCTCGTTGACCTCGCCGCGCCCGTTTTGTAGGCCCTTTTCGCCAGTGCGGAACCCCGCCAATGGCCCGATCCCCGGACGCCGGATATGGTTGGTGATATAGTCGGCGTAATCCTTGTATTTTTGGCTGCCATCTTCGTTGACAAAACCGGGCAGGTTCAGCTTTGCCCCCAGCTCGCACAGCACCGATTGGAACCCGCGCACATCGCGGTCAGGTTCCACCACCGGCCAGCGGATCGCATCGGCCACGCCGTCGGCTTCGCAGATCGGGCGGTCGAGCAGCGAGATACAATCGTGCCGTTCAAGGTATGTCGTATCGGGCAAGACCAGATCGGCGTAGGCCACCATTTCGGAGGAATAAGCATCCGAGTAGATGATGTTCGGGATCACGTAAGATCCATCCTCGTTTTTATCGGTCAGCATCGCCATGACGCCGCCGGTGTTCATCGAGGAATTCCACGCCATATTGGCCATATACATAAACAGCGTATCGATTTTATACGGATCGCCCGCGTGCGCGTTCGAGATCACCATATGCATGAGGCCATGCGCTGACATCGGGTTTTCCCAAGTATAGGCCTTGTCGATGCGTGTGGCAGAACCGTCGTCTTGCAGCAGCAAATCTTCTGGCCCTTGCACATAGCCCAAGTGCGGCCCGTCAAGTGCCGCGCCCGGCGTGACCTTGCCATGCGGCTTTGGGTGCGCCGTGGCAGGCTTGGGGTAGGGCGGTTTGAAGCGCATCCCTCCGGGGGTTTCCACCGAGCCCAGAATGATCTGCAACATGTGTAACGCGCGGCAGGTCTGGAAACCGTTCGAGTGTGCCGAAATCCCGCGCATCGCGTGGAAGGACACAGGGCGTCCGATCATCTTGGTATGTTTCACACCGCGGAAATCGGTCCATGCGCGGTCCAGCTCGATCGCCTCGTCAAAGGCCACGCGCGCCAGATCAGCGGCGATTGCCCGGATGCGTTTGGCGGGGATGCCGCAGCTATCGGCGACGGCCTCTGGTGCGTAGTCTTCTGACATATAGCGGTCGGCCATCTGGTGGAATACCGGGCGGTGTGTGACCCCTTTGGCGCGGTGGGTGCCGGATAGATCAGGCTCGACGCCTTTGCCGTTCCAAGCGGCAAGTTTGCCGCTGCGCCGGTCGATGACTTGTGGTTGGCCATCTGCATCGCGCAGGAACAGGCCGAACTGGTCGGATTTTTTGTCTTCGTTGACCAGCACAGAGGCATTGGTGAAGCGCGCCAGATAGTCCAGATCGATCTTGCCGGCCTTCATCAGGCAGTGCACCAGCGCGAGGATGAATTGCCCGTCGGTGCCCGGTGTGATGCCGACCCAATCGTCGGCCACCGCGTTATAGCCGGTGCGGATCGGGTTGACGCCGATCATGCGCGCGCCGCGTGCCTTGATCTTGCCGATGCCCATTTTGATCGGGTTGCTGTCGTGGTCTTCGGCTACGCCAAATAGCATAAACAGCTTGGTATGGTCCCAGTCTGGTTGGCCAAATTCCCAGAACGCGCCGCCCATGGTGTAGATGCCCGCCGCCGCCATATTGACCGAGCAGAACCCGCCGTGGGCTGCGTAATTTGGCGTGCCAAAACCTTGCGCCCAGAACGACGTAAACGACTGCGACTGGTCGCGGCCTGTGAAAAACGCAAGTTTCTCTGGGGCTTTTTCGCGGATCGGCCCAAGGGTGTCGGTCGCGATTTGCAGCGCCTCTTCCCATGAAATTTCCTCGAATTCACCCGAACCACGCGGCCCAACCCGCTTGAGAGGTGCGCGCAAACGGGCCGGTGAATTGTGCTGCATGATGCCGGCAGACCCTTTGGCGCACAGCACACCCTTGTTAACCGGATGATCCTTGTTGCCTTCAATATAGGCGACTTTGCCCTCCTTCATATGCACGTCGATCCCGCAGCGGCAGGCGCACATGTAACAGGTCGTCTTGCGGACCTCGTCAGACACTTTTGGTGACAGATCGATCTGGGGCTGGTCTAGCGACATGGGACTACCTTTCAGGACAGTGACGTTCGGAACAGACCTGCCAATGCAAGTCCGGTCAAGAGTGTGAGGCAAAACGGCCGATAATATGGCTCGAGGCGCGGAATAAACAGGCGTTGGCCGATGATGACGCCGCCGACGCAAGGCAGCGCAAAGACCGCAGCACGGGCAACGGCAAGCATGGTCATCACGTTGAAATACAGCAAAAAGACCATCGAGGTGGCCGAGCTGATGAATAAAAATAGCACAAGGGCAGCGCGCATTTTGCGGGCAGGGGCGTCTTGGCTAAGCACATAGAGCGCCACAACCATGCCGCCGATGGATGCCAGCCCCGTGACAATGCCTGCGGCGACCCCTGCGATATAAAGCCCCGCTTTGGTGGCCAAAAACCCGATGCGGATCTTGGCCAATTGCACCACCGCCAGCACGATCACAAGGATCAGCACCACCAGTTTCGAGGTCGCGACGGGGATATTTGTGGTCAGCGCAAGCCCGATCGGGGTGCCGATGGCCGAGCCTGCGACCAGCCCGTAAACGATGCGCCTGTCCGCCTCTTGCCAGCCGCTGCGCGCCATCAGAACGCTGGCACTAAGTTCCAGCCAAAAGGCGATCGGGATCAGTTGGATCGGCGGCAGGAAAGTGACCGCCGAGGCCATCACAATCGCCGATAGCGCAAAGCCGGAAAAGCCGCGCACGATGCCCGCAAGCGTTGTGATCGCCAAGAGCAGCCAGAACTGCGTCAGCGTCAATTGCGTGAGGGCCAGCAGCCAGTCCATCAATAGCCCGCATCCATCAAGGCCAGCGCATCGCGGGCGATTTGTTTTTCTTCATCGGCGGCGACTACATGAATTGGCACAGTGCCAAAACAGGCGAGATAGCCCATGATCTTGTCACGGATGGGGGCGGCATTTTCGCCGATGCCACCGGTGAAAGCCACCGCATCAAGCCCGCCCATCGCCACAAGGGCAGAGCCTGCATGACGCGCCGCCCAGTAGCAGAAATGATCTATCGCAAACGCCGCATCGGCGTCTTTGCGGTGCAACAGGTTGCGCATGTCGTGGTCACCCGCCAGCGCCTTGAGGCCGGAGTTCTGGTTCAGCATCCGGTCGGTTTCATTCTCGCCATGAGCCGCCGAGATGCGCAGCACCGCCGCCCCGTCGATATCGCCCGAGCGGGTGCCCATTGTGAGCCCCGAAAGTGGCGAATACCCCATTGAGGTGGCGATGGATTGACCGTCCTTGATGGCGCAAAGCGAAGCGCCGTTGCCAAGGTGAAAGGCAAGCAGCCGCGCAGGCAAGGTGTCGCCGAAATGTGCCACCATATGGGCGTAGGACAACCCGTGAAAGCCGTAGCGCCGGATGCCCGCGTCGTGCTGGGTTTGCGCAATGGCATAGCGTGTGGCGACAGCGGGGTTGGTCGCGTGGAATGCGGTCCCGAAGCTTGCGTATTGCGGCAGGTCGGGTGCGCGGGCTTGCAGCGCCAGCATGGCGGCAAGGTTATTGGGGTTGTGCAGGGGGGCCAGTGGAATGACGCTTTTGATTGCAGCGATGACTTGTGGGGTGATGCGCGCAGGTTCAGTCAGGATCGTGCCGCCATGCACCACGCGGTGGGCGGCGGCGGTCAGGTCGGGAATGGTGATTTTCGCCGCCGCCAGCGCGTCGAGCATCAGCGCGAGTGCCGCTGCGTGATCGGCCGTGGTAACGTCCATGCTGATATCGCCAAGCGTCAACGTGCCGTCACCGCCCACCGAAGTGACCGCGCCGCAAAGCAAGGATGTCAGCTCGGCATCAAATACTTCGACCTTGAGAGAAGACGAGCCGGCGTTCAGCACAAGGATCATTTTGGCAACCCGCAGGTGATCGCGGCAAGGGCGGCGGAGGCCATGCGCGCGGCGGCGGGATCGGCGCGGGATGTCAGCAGGATCGGCACCTTTGCGCCGGTCACAAGCCCCGCCGCACAGCCGCCCTTCAGGTAGACGAAAGCTTTGAAAAGCGCGTTGCCCGACACGATATCGGGCACGATGATAGCATCGGCAAAACCTGCCACAGGGTCGGCGGCGAGGCCCTTGGTTGCCGCGGCATCAGGCGACATGATCAAATCGAACGCAAGCGGGCCAGAGACATCGGCGTTGCTGATATTGGCCTTTGCCCAATCGGCCAAGGCGCGGCCCTCTACGGCGCTGGGCACGGATGGGATCGGGCTTTCGGTGGCCGACAGGATCGCGATTTTCGGGCGGGGCGTGCCCAAGAGGGTCAGAAGATTGGCCACTTCGCGGATCGCGTCCTGGCGGGTTTCTAGATTGGGGTGCACGTTCACGGCGGCGTCGGAAATCAGGATCGGCTTGCCGCCATCCGGGTGTGAAATATGGAAGATATGCACAAAGCGGCGGCCCGTGCGCAGGCCTGCATCGCGTGAAACGGCGGCCTTCATAAAGACATCGGTGTGCAGGTTGCCTTTCATCAAAACGTCAGCCTCGCCCGCGCCGCACAGGGCGGCGGCTATGCGGCCTGCTTGTTCCTCACCCGCAGTGTCGTGGATCGCATAGCCAGAGATGTCCCAGTCAAGTTTGGCGGCCTCGGCGCGGATTGCATCCGCTTCGCCGACAAACACAGGGATCATAATGCCCGCTTTGGTCGCATCCTCTGCGGCTTCCATCGGCAACGGGGCACCAGCGCGCGCAATCGCCACGCGGGGGGCGGCAAAGGTGGCTGCCAGTTCAAGCAGATTTTGCGGGGCAACAGCCGCGCGGTTTGACAGGAATGGAGAGTTCATCAAGACCTCATATAAATGCGCGGATCAGTCCGAGACTGGACAGGGTTAACAACAACATGACTGCAAATTTGCGGAATGTCACAGGCGTTGCCGAAAGAAATTGCCGCCCGCCAAGCCAGACGCCGAGCGCAAGGATCGGGAAGGCTAAAGCCGCGCCGATTGCGGTGTCGAGAGTGACGATTCCGCCCGCCCACATCAGCGGCATGGTGATCAGGTCCAGCCCTGTTAAGTAGACGATCATCGTGGCGCGGAAGATGGGCGCCGCCATGGGTTGCGCCGACATGAAAGCCGCGACAGGAAGCCCGCCAATGCCCGCGCCATTGCAAAGCCCCGAGATGAACCCGACGCCGATGTGGCCGCCAGTGCCGATGCGGCGTTGCAGGGTCCAACCCGACAGCAGGATTAGCGACATCACAAAGATGATCGCCGAGACGGTCAGCCGCGCGGTGTCGCCACCCACGGTCAGAATGAACCAAACCGAAAGCGGCAGGGCCAGTGCGGCACCGGCCAGCAAGGTCAGGGCGCGGGGCCAGTCGATGTGGCTGCGAATGCCACGGGCTTGCAGGGTTGTCATCAGGATCTCACATGAAAACACCACGGGGATCAAAGGGACGGGATTGGTCACGAGGCTGGCGAATGCAATAAAGATAGCCGAGAACCCAAACCCCGAATAACCGCGCACAAACGCCGCCCCAAGCAATGCGATTGCAAGGGCGGCGAGTGTGAGGGGGCCAAGGTCGAACAGCAAACCCTAGACGGCTTGGCTGCGCATGTCGGCCTTGTTGATACCGGCGATTTCCACTGGTTTCTTCATTGCGTCACGGCGGAACGGGTCACCCAGTTCTTGGTTGATCATGGCTTCGATCAATGTGGTGATGCCGTTTTCCATCTGGTCTTTGATCGCTTGCGCAAGGGCGGCAGTCAGCTCGTCTTGGGTGCGCGCCACGACGCCTTTGAGACCACATGCGTTGGCGATGCCGGCGTAGGACACTTGCTCGTCCAGCTCTGTGCCGACAAAGTTATCGTCGAACCAAAGCGTCGAGTTGCGCTTTTCTGCGCCCCATTGATAGTTGCGGAACACGATCTGTGTGATTGCGGGCCAGTCACCGCGACCGATGGCTGTCAGCTCGTTGACCGAGATGCCAAATGCGCCGTCGCCTGCAAAGCCAACAACAGGCACGTCGCGGCGGCCGATTTTGGCCCCAACAATGGATGGCAAGCCGTAGCCGCAGGGGCCAAACAGGCCGGGTGCGAGATATTTACGGGACTCGTTGAACGACGGATAGGCGTTGCCGATCGCGCAGTTGTTGCCGATGTCCGAGCTGATGATCGCCTCGACGGGCAAAGACGCTTGGATCGCACGCCATGCCATGCGTGGTGACATCCATTCGGGTTTAGAGGCGCGCGCACGCACGTTCCAGTCGGTGCCCGGATCGTCCTGCTCGTCGGTCATGGATGTCAGTTCTTGTGCCCATGCGGATTTGGTTTGTGCAACCAGTGCTTTGCGGTCCTTGCGGCCTGCGTCGCCTGCGGTGTCGGACAGTTTGGCGGTGATAGATGTCGCAACTTTGGCCGCATCCCCAACAATGCCGACAGTGACCTTTTTGGTCAGGCCAATGCGGTCGGGGTTCAGGTCCACTTGGATGATTTTTGCCTCTGTTGGCCAGTAGTCGATGCCGTAGCCCGGCAAGGTCGAGAACGGGTTTAGGCGGGTGCCGAGGCACAGAACAACGTCAGCCTTGGAGATCAATTCCATGCCCGCCTTGGAACCGTTGTAACCCAAGGGACCTGCGTAAAGCGGGTGGTTGCCGGGGAAGGCGTCGTTGTGCTGGTAGCCCACGCAAACAGGTGCGTCGAGAGCTTCGGCCAGAATGCGCGAGGCTTCGATCCCGCCTTTGGACAGGATTGCGCCGGCACCGTTCAGGATGACGGGGAATTTGGCGGAGGACAAAAGGTCGGCTGCGTCTTGCACAGCAACGTCGCCGCCCTGTGGCAATTCAAAGTCGACGATCACCGGCAGGTCGATGTCGATCACTTGGGTCCAGAAGTCGCGCGGCACGTTTATCTGTGCGGGGGCCGAGGCGCGCTTGGCTT